>OLOS01000182.1_pt1 | contig 73395 bp, 54 predicted proteins | sample 1672631 | NCBI WGS metagenome assembly OLOS01 (sample SAMEA3136707, study PRJEB25190) | human gut metagenome | biome: human gut; feature: human-associated habitat; material: faeces | place: Austria | collected 2013
TAAGGACCGGCGTGCTTATAACGCCCCTTACAGGAATCCTTGCAGGGCAGCAGGCGGCACAGGGAGGCAGGGACGGGGCAGGCAACCCACAGGGCACCGCCGCATCCGCACATGAGGAAGAATCCATTTTGGTTTTCACTGCTTTTATATACGCAAAAAAGGTCGCAAAGAGACTTTTATCCGCCTCTTTGCGACCTGTGGGTTATTATAAAACAATTTTTTTTATTTGTAAACAGGAAATTTTTCTAAGTTGTCAGATAATCTGACAATAAATTGTATTAGTTCTTAGTTGTCTGATAATTATTGAAGTTTAGCATCACGGTATCGCCGCGAATCCTGCCAGGCATTCCTTAATCAGTCGGTTCTACTCCTATCCGGATACCTCCTTTCCCAATGTCAGCTCTGAAAGCTGCTCCAGAACACTTTTACCGCCGTTTAAGGTGATGCTGCCCACCTTATCGCAGATTTTTTCCAGATATTCCATTTCCTTAAGCCGCATGAGCGTTTTATTTTCTTCCATCAGCTTGGCGGTGTTTAACAGGCTCCGGGTGGATGCCACCTCTTCCCGGCGCATGATAACATTGGCCTGGGCTTTCTTCTCCGCGACCAGGACGGTGTTCATGATATCACGGATTTCACCGGGAAGGATGATGTCCTTAATGCCTACGTTTGTCACCTTCACACAATATTCTTCCTGCTTTTCCTTCATTTTTTCCAGGATGATACCCGAAAGTTCCTCTTTCCCGGCAAGCAGCTCATCCAGACGGCATCTGCCCACATATTCCCGGAGAATGAGCTGGGCACAGGTATAGAGCAGCGATGCTACACCCTCCACCCGCTCCACCAGCTTTTCCGGGCTGGTGACGGCATAATTCAACACCACATTCAGACGTACCCCCACCTTATCTGCGGTGAGGATCTCCTGACCGGATATATCCATCTGCTGGATTTTCATATTGAAAATCTTGCAGGTCACCTCACGGCCATAGTTCCAGAAATAATAGGTGCCTGTGGACAGGCGCTTTTCAAAATGCATATCATAATACAGCAGGCCGGCTTCCCCGTCTTTAATTGTGATCTTTTTATAGTATTTTACAGGCATCAGATCCATGTAAATACGGGGAAGGGTATCTTCCATGCAGGGCTGTGTGATGTCAACAAGCCGGAACTCATTTTTTTCATATACGTTCCAGAACAAAGTCTCCGCACGGGTGAGCACCTCCCGGTATGCCTTATTCACGAAACGGATGGCGATGCATTCGTCGGGAATGACAACCTTCACCACACGTGAAGCAAAATTGTTATCCTGCATGAGGATTTCCTCCGGTATGCCGCAGGTTTTCACTTCCCCTGTCATGGGGATGATCTCCACCGTATAGCCGAAAACCCGGGGATATGTATATTTACCGGCAGTGAGCAGGCGGAGGAACTTACCGTTCCTGCACAAATAACCGCATTCCTGTTCTTTGATAATATAGTTTGTCATATAACGCACTTCCTTTCTTTTGAAGTAACTGTTTATCACCCTTCCCCGCTCTTGTCCCCGGGGAGGTATTCTGGCCCTTTGGCCCGTTCCCTCAGGCGGGATGTTATTCCATGGGTGCTTTATATCCCATGGAGAGGAGACCAATCTGCAGCGGCAGCCTCATCTGCCGCTGCAGATGTCCTGGGCTCATCGGAATGTTTGGGAGATCCAGCACCCATGGAACAACATCCCGCCTGAGGGCGCGGGTCAAAGGGCCAGAATACCTCCCCGGGGACAAGAGCGGGGAAGGGTGATGAACAGTTACCTTTTGAAAAAGAATCCTGTCCCGCTTCCTCCTTTTTTGGCGGGTCCTTTTTTAAGCTTCCCCGGCAAACGCAAGGGCGGATGCCGCCGCTTTCCGGCAGCCCCTGCCTTACGCCCTCAGAAACGGTATCCAAAGAGACACTGGCCGCAGAAGGAGACTGCGAAGGCGGAACAGTTCCTTTTTCCATGGTGGAAACATTTGGTAGATGTTTCATAATGATCGCTATACCCGCTTAGCTACGTGTGATACACGGTGGGATTCGAACCCACGACAAATCATGCTCTTTCGGAGAACCCTGACCGGCAGGAACCCTCCTCTATGCCAACTGTCCGGAATACCTCTCCGCCAAAGGCGGCGGCACCGTTGAGGCACGCCGCCGCATCCGGTTTCCCGTAACATGCGCGGCCCTGTAAGCCTCAGACAGTATCAGCCCTTAACAACGCCTATGGTTTTCAGCCGTTTTACGGGCACCACCAAATCGGTCTGGTTATCCATGACGTCTTCGATATTTTTGTAGGCAAACCGGCTTTCCTCCGCCACATCCGCCTTTCCTTTCTTTCCCAGAATAACACCCTGCTTCTGCAGATCCAGCATAACCTCTTCACAGGTGAAGGCCGCCATGGCGCCCTTCCGGGAATACTGCCGTCCCGCCCCATGGGAGGAGGAACAGAAGCTTTCGGGGTTTCCTTTTCCCATCACCACATAGCTGTAGCTTCCCATAGCACCGGGAATTACGGCCAGCTCTCCGTTTCCGGCACGGACCGCACCTTTCCGGTGGACCCATACGTCCTCCCCATAGTGGTTCTCCAATGCCGCATAATTATGGTGGCAGTTGATATCCCCTGAAAATGCGAGGGACAGATCCGTATATTTTCCGATCCATTTTTCCAGGATTGCCTTGACGGCGAGAAGCATTTTCTCCCGGTTTTCTTTGGCAAAATCCATAGAAAGCTGCATCCAGTCCAGGTAATGCCGGCCCTCACTGGTATCCGCCGGCAGGAAAGCAAGCCGGTATTCGTCGGGCACCTGGGTATACCATCTTCGGCCCAGCTCCCGGGCCTTAGTATGGAAATAATCGCAGACGGATTTTCCGAAATGACGGCTTCCGGAGTGAAGCATCACCGCCAGATATCCGTTATCGTCCTCCTGAAGCTCGATGAAATGATTCCCGCCACCCAGCGTTCCTATCTGGAAATATCCCGCCTCCAGCTGGCCCAGCAGCTCGGCGTCCTCCTCGTACCGATCCATCTGCTCAAAAGCCACATCCAGAGTGTAACAGGGCATTTCTGTCTTATGGTGGGCAAATCCTACGGGGATATTCCGCATGATGTCTCCGATTATGGCCTGGATGAGGCTGCCGTTTCCGGTCATTACCTCCCTGATATCCTCCACTTTAATATTGGTCTCGGTATAAGCCATGCCGCAGCCGATATCCACACCTACAGCATTGGGAATCACTACGCCTTTTGCGGCGATGACACCGCCGATGGGCATTCCCATTCCGGTGTGAGTATCGGGCATCAGGCTTACCCATTTATGTAAGAATGGAAGCCGGGAAAGATGATATGCCTGTTCCATACACCCCTTTTCCAAATCCTTTTCCTCCCTGAGCCATACCCGAACCGGGACCTTCATCGTATCCGCATTATACATTACAAACATATCCTCACTTCCTTTCTTCTTTTTTATCCGCAATGTATCTTGGTTACAGGCTTATCATAAGGGATTATATGGTAATTATCATTTAAAAAAAGGTGCGAGGTTAAGAAACGGAACTTTCTCCGGTTTGGGTACGGCATCACCGCGTCCTTCTTTAGAAGGATCCAAGAAGGGGCTGCGGCCTCCTTATCAGAAGCCGGCAACCCCTTTCATTCCCGCAGCTTGCTACGGGATATTTGACTTTTCCAGCTGATACCCCAATTTAAGTACCAGCGGCTGTGCATAATTCCCGAATTTATCTCCGAATAAATTCACACCCCCTTTATGTACAGCATCCTCCGCAACACCGATTTTTACACTGATATATGGAAGCTCGGAAAAATGGATGTCGGAAATCGTAAGCCTGCTGGTCCTGATCCCATCGAGATATGTGCCGCTCTCATCCAGCCTCCATGTGATTAAGAATCCATATTGCGTCGATAATATGCTGTTCCAGGAAGGCGTCAGAACGCCTCGGGCGCCCCCGCAGTCGCAGGGGCTTTCAAAAATCCCAAGTTTTTCTCCGTTTACATAAACACTGATATCGCTCTTCCACGGATCCCTGTACATCGACGCTTCCGAACACGTTTCAAAGGATATTTCCAGCCATTTCAGCATAATATCATACATAAATGCAAAGGAGAAACGATATTCCAGAAAACCGGAATGAAACCAGACTCTCTGGGCGAGAAATCGATCCGGATGAAAAAAACAAAGCGGGTTATCTTTTTCCCCTATTATCGAATACTCATTGCACATACCACAGGTGGACGTGATCTTTTGTGCGTCGGTATAGCATCCTATCGGCATATTCATGGTAAGACTTTGGGGTGTCTCGTCCGTTTCAACGGATCCGATCCTGTTCAGATTGAAAATCACCTGCGATACGCAGGGCGAGCAGAGCTTTAACATGCCACGTTCCTGTGATTTGTTTTTGGCAATAATCAGCCCGCTCTCTTCTAAAATACACACCGAAGTCGAAACGGTAGACATGGGGATTTGCAGTTCCTCAGACAGTTCACCGATGCTTCTGCTTCCGGACTGCAGTGTTTCAAGAATAGCAAGTCTTGTTTCCGATGAAAGCGCCCTTGCCATCTTCCGCAGACCATGCTTATCATTCAAACTGAACTTTGCTGTTTTCTTCCCGCTGTCTATCATGTCAAGCCCTCCGCTTCCTCCCTTCAGGAATCCGTTATGTCACAGGCCCAGATAAGTTCCATGCCAAAACCCGGTTTGTCAGGAATCCGTATCGTACCTCTTTCCAAACAGTAGCCGTCAATATCCACACCCTCTATCGATCCCAGAACAGCCTCCACACAGGGGATGTGATGCGGATAGGCGGCGGCCAGATGCGTACAATAATGGGTTTTGGTTACATTCCCCCATGCATGCGGGGAAGCCAGCCAGCCATTACGGCTGATTTCCTTCATCAATGCTCTCCATTTGGTAAATCCATACCCACAGACATCCGGCTGCCACACATCAAGAAGCTTCTTTTCTGCCAACCCTCTTAACAAGGGGATATCCGTTCCGGATTCTCCGTCCGCAAGCAGGGTTCCCGGCCGTTCTTTCGATAAATAGGCTTTCAGCTTCCGGTTTTTTTCTTCTTCTTCACGGAACGGCTCTTCAAACCAGAATATTTCCGTATCACCGATTCCTTCCAGAAAAGCAAGGGTATCTTCCAGCGTATACCCATCGTTTGCATCCACCATGAGCGCAATTCCCGGCAGCGCTTCGTGTATCCGTCTGACGATCTCCATATCCCTCGCCAGTCCTTCGTCATGCTCCATCCAACGATACCCCCGGCCGATTTTTACTTTCAGCATGGTATGCCCCAAACGCACATCCTCTATGCTCTCCTGTATCACCCGATCTACCCCAAAGGGTGCATCCTCCGGTATGATATCGTTCATGTAAACCGCCCCATCATACACAGGTGCTCTGAGCGCCGATTCCGGATTGATCATACGGCATACCGGAATTCCCAGAATTTTCCCGGCCAAATCGTGCAGCGGGATATCATAGGCCTGCAGCTTTTCGTCCCGGATTCCCGTCCCGGAATCAAATAATTCCGTAAAGGGACGTTTCCGCAAAAGCTCCCGGCTCTTTTCCGCTTCCGCCATACCTCTGCTCAGCTGTCCCCAGCCTGAAATCCCATCTTCCGTTGTCAGTTTAGCCACCTCAATCTCTCCGCCGAAACCATGATAGCCCCGGATTGCATTCTTCCCATGCAGTCTCGGATATCTGGCCCGGCATCGGAAAAATTGCACCCTTTCAATTTGATGCCTTTTTAACTCCTGATTCCATTCATCATAACAGGATTGTTTCATTTCTTATTTCCTCCTCCTTTTCTTATTCGCTGATTTTGGGTTATCCGATTTCAGCCCTTAATCGATCCAATCATAACACCTTTCGTAAAATAACGCTGTACAAACGGATAAACAAGCAGCATAGGCACACAGCTGACAACAATAACCGCATATTTTATTGTAACACCGAGTTTAGAATTTTCCGCATAGGAACCGTCTCCTGAACTCACCTGATTCGCTAAAAGAATATCCCTCAGCACCAGCTGGAGATTGGCTTTCTCCGAAGAACGCAGGTAAATCAACGCATTAAAATACGTGTTCCAGGAATCAACCGCATAATACAGGGCAATCACCGCCAAAATGGGTGCCGATAACGGTATTACAATCCGGAGAAAATATTTCGTATAGCTGCAGCCATCCAGGAATGCCGCCTCCCTTAATTCTTCAGGGATTGTGGAGTTGAAATACGTTCTCATGATAATCATATTTGTCGTTGAAATCGCAGTCGGTAACAGCAGTCCCCAAACGGTATCCACCAGATCCAGCTTGCTTACGAGCAAAAAAGTCGGAATTAAACCCCCGCTGATATACATGGTAATTGCGACAAAGACAGTGATTAGATTCCTTCCGGGCAGCTCCTTTCTGGACAGGGGAAACGCCAAAAGCATGGTAAGTGACATATTAATAAGAACGCCGAGGCCCATATAAATAATACTGTTCCTGAATCCATTCAGAATTTGGGAATTTTGTACCAGCATCTTATAGCCTTCCAGGCTGAATTCCACCGGCCACAAATAAACCTTTCCCAACGATATGGCATCCGAGGAACTGAAGGAAGCGCTGAGCACATAAATCAAAGGATAGGCTTCCACGATTAAAATAAGAATACCTGCAATATTGAAGAAAAGGCTGACGGCTCTATCCTGCGGAATTTCTTTTTTCCCTTTTACTCTCTGTATCATTACCTGCCTCCTACCATAGGCTCGTCCCATTCACCCGCTTGGCAACCGCATTGGCGATCAGCAGCAGAAGAATATTACATACGGAATTAAAAAGACTGATTGCCGTTGAATAATCGAAATTGCCTTCCAGGATACCCACCCGGTATACATAGGTGGATATCACATCGCTGGATGCCTGATTCAGGCTGTTCTGCATTAAGAGCACCTTCTCATATCCGATATTCATAATCTGCCCGCAGCGCAGCAGCAGCATGATCGTAATGGTACTGCTGATCCCCGGAAGCGAAATATGCCATATTTTTTGCAGCCTCCCCGCACCGTCTATGGAGGCGGCTTCATAGAGAGTGGTATCAATTCCTGCCAGGGCAGCGATATAGAGAATGGCATCCCATCCCATATTCTGCCAGATACCGGATATAATGTACATCGGTTTAAAAGCATTCACTGATGCAAAATAATTGGTCACAGGCAGTCCGAACCACTGTCGGATCATATTATAGACTCCGGTATTGGGATTCAGGATTAGCTGCATAATGCTGACCACAATGACCGCCGAAAGGAAATGCGGGATATAAGCAACATTTTGCAGCGCTTTCCTGAATTTCCCGTTCCGCAGTTCTCCCAGCAGCAAGGCCAGAAAAATCGGGAAAGGAAAACCAAACAAAAGGCTCAGGATGTTAATCGTCAGTGTATTCCCCACAATCCTTTCAAAATAAAAACTGCTGAAAAAACGTTCAAAATGTTCAAAGCCAACCCAATCGCTTCCCCATATTCCTTTTGCCGCACGATAGTCCTTAAAAGCTATCATGATGCCGTACATAGGCGTATACAGGAACAAAAGGTACCATATTACAGGGATCAGGAGCATCAAATACAATTCCCTGCATGCCAGAACCCGCTTCCATAAAGATTCTTTTTTTGCCTCACCGGATAACACGTTTCTCATCCCCCTTTCACGTAACCGTTCAGACAAGCCTGAACGGTTACCCTTCTCCTCCCTACCGTATCAATTTTCCAGGTTACCGGCCGGACGCCGCACTCGTCATAACGGACAGTAACCTTACGAAAGGGAGTCATAGTAAGCCTGATAATAGGATACCAACTCTTCAGCGCCCAGCGATTGTAATGTGGCGCAATAGTCATCCCAGGCATCAAAGCCCATTTCTCCTGTGATGAATTTTGCCTGACATTCCGAAACATAAACATCAAGATCCGTCCGGATCGCGTCCACCTTTTTCTGGGTATCCGAATCGAATAACGGTGTGCCGTAAACCGGATCTTTCTGGTAATACGGTTCCCAAACGGGAACATTCTCCTGTACTTTGGCGGAATAGATATAGTTTGAGTTCTTTTCATTTCTCCAATACCCAAAACCGCCCCCGGGAAGCGGGCAGGCGTCTCCCACCGCTACAGCAACACCCCTTTCATCCTGAAGCATATCATCCGTATAATCCCATGTCCCATCCTCATACTTCTGGCAGGTAATCCCTATCAGATCTTCATTGAAACAGCCAATTGTCATAGAGCCTTCTTCCGTAAAGAAATAGTCAAGGAACCGGAACGATACCCATGGTGTTTCGTCTGCCGCAGTGATAAACGTATTGCTGCCCATGCTGTTGGACGCCAATTGAATCACCGGCTCCTTTCCATTCGGGCTTTTAACAGGCGCCAAAGCAACATACTGGCCGCTTACCGTCGTAAAGAGGTCATCTGAGGACAAACCGAACACGCCGCAATTCCCGGAGGAAATTTTTCCGATTGAGGAGTCACCCGTCTGCGTATAAACCTCATTGTCCAAAAGGCCTTCGGTATACAAGACATTCATGTACTGAAGCACTTCTTTCCATTCCTCCGTATTTTTCAGAAAGCTGACCTTGCCATCCTCCAATCGGATATTTTCGTAGTCCAGGTTATAATACAGCCCGAATAAGCCCGAAATAATATCCACCCTGGCCGTATGTCCTGCGCCGGAATCCTCCACTGCGTAAGGGATTTCGTTATCCCTGCTGCCGTCACCATCTGCATCCTCATCACGAAAAGCACGCAAGACATCCAGGAGCTCATCTGTCGTCGCAGGCATTTCCAGGTTGAGATTGTCAAGCCACTGTTTGTTGATCCAGAGATTCCTGTGGCTTGTCAGATTCGGCTTCAGCGTATTAATGCCCGGCAGAGTATATAATTTCCCATCGGAAGCTCTTGCGGAAACAGCAACTCCCGGATACTCCTCAAGCAGCGGTTTTAACCCCGCGGAATACGCGTCCATTAATTCATCAACCGCGATCACCTGCCCATCCTCAATCGCAGCGGACAGGTTTGGAATAGCGCCCTTCATAATAATGTCCGGCAGGTCATTTGTTGCAAGCATCAGATTCATACGCTCATTCCAACCGTCAGCACCCACAACAATCCATTCAATTTCGATATTCATTTTTTCTGCAATATAACGAAGTGTTTCCATTTCTTCCACATCGCCAATGTTGCCTGGCTTTTTTATCATAATTGTTTTCTTTACCGTTTCCTTTACAAGCGGATATCCCTCTTCCTTAAAATTGGTATCCGCTTTCGCCCGTACGATAATTTCCGGCAGTTCTCCCGGTACTTCTTCCCCGGTTTTCCCGTCCTCTTCCGCATTCGTACTGCCCGCGGTATTACTCACTTCTTCCCCGCCGGTTCCTCTCCCGCATCCTGCCAATAAGGAACCAAGCATCGTGATAATAAGAAATAAACGAATAAATTTCCCAAATTTTTGCATAAAAAAAACACCCTCCTTTAACCTAGTCCATAAAGATACCATACCAGTTCCATTTTTTTGAAATACTCCCAAAAATGAACCCTTTTGTTTTGTGCCATTATCCTATAGGTTTTGAAAGCGCTCTCTTAATTATAAGATATTTTTCATAAAAAAAGACGTTTTATGAAGTTCAATTTCATTAAAACATATGATTTATTTGGTGTCAACCTTTCCGCATTCATTCAAAAAAGCCGAACAGGCCAACTGTACTATTTCAATTTTTGGGTTACCGGCAAAGTGTAATGCACAGCCTGCCCGGGGTGTCCGGCTTCCTCCGCTAAACAGGGGCGGATTCCTGTTTGGTTCCTTTTCGTTATGCGCTCCTGCGCGATCGGGCCTGTACCCCGCGCAGGAACACTCCCGCTTTGTTGAAACCGCAGTCCTTGTATTCCGGAGTTCCGGCCTGTTACAAATATCACGATACCCGTTCTTTTATCAGTCTACCAGTAACTCATGCACTTTTTCTGCCGTAAGCCCGCATGATTTTGCAATCTCCGATTCGCTCATACCCTCCGCAGAAAGTCTTCTTGCCTTTTTTACCAGAAGTATTCCTTTTTCGACACCCATTTTCATTCCTTTTTTCATGCCGTTTTTCATTCCGGTCTTAATCGCTTTTTCCTCAATTGCTTCGCTCAGATTACACATTTCGTTCAGCTCCTCTCCCAATTTTTCTTCCATTTTCATACCGTAGTCCCGTACCAGTGAATCTTTCTTTTCCGTGATATCCATTCCAGGGGACAGAAGCGTGTTAAGGAATCCATGGAGTGTTCCTTCCGTACCCTGTTTCAGCTTCTCATTCAAACAGATGATAATTACTGACAGCTTATCATAGTTCCTCCTAAGTTCCGGAATGTTTCCTATGATATCCTGCTTTATTATCCGGTATTCCGCCATGGCGTTTCCAATGTGCCGGGGCGCATTCATACAGATAAAAATAGTATGTACTTTTTTCAGTTTACTATATTCTGAATGTTGAAACTCCCTGTCCAGCTGCTCTGACAGCATCCGTGCCCCATAAAAAATACCGCGGGTTACAATCCTGTATTTTTGGTAAAATTTCTTCTGTGCCTCCACGTTTAGCAGCAGCTTGATTCTGGATTTATTGCCGCGGGATCTTTGACTGCCACGGGCAGGCAGAAAAGCCTTGAAACGGATGTCATAGGTTACCCTTCCCTCTCCGGGGATACTGCTTTCTGTATTCTCTCCGTTTATCGCCCGATCATCCATCTTTTTTTGGCCGGGATGCAGGGCAGCGCTGGCAATTTCGATATCGGGTTCAATCCAGAACGTTATTTCTTCTACGGAATAGGGGGCGTATTCGTGTATTGTCCCTTTTAATATCCGTGCAAGAACCTGCCGGCTTCCCAGAATACGCTTTACATGCTCATCATACTGTGCCTTTATCCCGGCAGCATCCAGCTCCCGGGATATCCATGTTTTTTTCTTCATCCATACCTCCTGTAAGCGGCAGGAACCGATGAAGTCATATCCACTGGGCTTCTGTAACAATTCCTGCCATATTCTTAAAATGTGATTGGTGGCAGAAACTGCCTGAATGTGCGAACGCACGTGTTTATCCATACGACTATAATTATGATACTTTATATTTGTAAGAATGTCAACTTATACACAGCTTTCAGACGTAAATATGTTACAGCTGAGCTCTCCCTCTTTGCCGGTGTGACCGGAATATCGTTATCACACAGGCGAATCGGAAGAATGTTGAATAACAATATTTCTTGACAACAATATTCTCATCTGGTAAATTAGTCTGTAATCAGACTAATTTACCGGAAAGGGTACTCAATGGATCCCAATATATTAGAACAGTTAAAACAGTATTATTCTGCCTGGCGGGCAACCAATGCCATATATGAGGAGTGGGCCAAAAAGTATGGGCTTTCTTATTATGAACTGCTGGTGCTGCTTTCTTTATGGGAAGGGAAGGAGCCCTGTACGCAGAAGCAGATCTGTGAGCAGTGGACTCTGCCGAAACAGACGGTTCATTCCATACTCCGGAATTTCCGGGAACGGGGCTGGATATCGTTCCATGTATTGGAAAACGACAGGCGGAATAAGGGGGTCTGTTTCACGCCGTCCGGTTCTGTTTTTGCCGGAGAGGTCATGGAGGCGCTTCAGGCGCTGGAATGCAGGGTATGGGAGCGTTTGGGGGATGAAAAGGGGAATGCCTTGCTGGAAAGCACTTCGCTCTATGTAACTTATTTCAAAGAGGAAAATTCGTAATGGTAAAGGTACGGAACCGTTGCAACATGTAGATTAGCAGACAGGAGAGTTAAAAATGAACAACCGTAAAATTTTTTATCAGGCAGTTATCCCTTCCATGCTGGCGTTCGCACTTTCGGGTATTTATTCCGTGGCGGATGGTTTTTTTGTGGGGAATTCTCTGGGGGATAATGCACTTGCCGCCATTAATATAGCCTATCCTCTTACCGCTTTTATCCAGGCTGTGGGCACCGGGATCGGGATGGGCGGTGCGGTGCAGTTTGCCATTCATAACGGCTCCGGCGACTATGGGCGCAGCCGGCAGTTTTTTGGGATTTCCCTGTTACTGCTCACACTATCCGGCCTGCTGTTTACGGCGTTTTTTCTCGTGACCGGCGGACCTATTCTCCGGGCATTCGGGGCCAGGGGCGTTATTTTTGAATTGGGAGAGGAATACTTCCGTTATATCGCTTATGGTACATTATTTCAGATACTGGCAACAGGAATCGTGCCTTTTATCCGGAATATGGGAAGCTCCGTAACGGCTATGCTGGCAATGATCGGGGGATTTGTCACCAATATCCTTCTGGATTATCTTTTTGTATGGGTGCTTCCTTACGGAATGGCGGGCGCTGCGGCAGCCACCGTTATCGGGCAGGCGGTAACTCTGGCCGTGTGCGTTATCTTTTTGCTGAGGAAACGGGAAAGGCCTTCCTTATCTTTTCATAAAGAAAGCCTGCTTATGGCGGGGAAGGTGCTGTTTGTAGCCATTTCACCTTTCGGGCTCACCTTTTCCCCGAATATCACGCTGATCCTCATTAATAAAAGCGCGGTTTTTTATGGAGGGGATATGGCGGTGGCCTGTTATGCCTCCATCAGTTACCTTTCTTCCGTTGTCTTTTTACTGCTGCAGGGTGTGAGTGACGGAAGCCAGCCGCTCATCAGCCTTTGTTATGGTAAGAAAGAAGGCGCGAAGGCGGTGTCTTACCGGAATATGGCTTATCGGTTTGCACTCGGGGTATCTGCCGTATGTATGCTGGTTATCTTTTTTAACCGGGGAAATGCCGCCGCTTTGTTTGGGGCCTCCCGTGAGGTTACGGAACATGTGGGGCGTATCTTTCCTGTTTTTATTGCAGGTTACCTGTTTGTGGGCTTTTCCCGGATCACCACATCCTATTTTTATGCAACGGAGAAAAACCGGCTGGCCTACCTTCTGATTTACGGGGAGCCTCTATGTCTGCTGCTGTTCCTCTCTATATTTCCGAAGCTGTGGGGGATTGAAGGGACCTGGATAACTATCCCGCTCTCCCAACTGTGCATGATGCTGCTAAGCCTGCTGTTTATCCGAAAACAGGGGCGTCAAAGCAAGGAAAAGACAGAACAAGCAGGGGAGGGGTCTTATGCAGGAATTTCATGAACTGATTAAAAATTTTGATAAGATAAGAGACTATATGCGTCAGTTCTTTGTGTACGGATTTAAGGTGCGCAGTGATTTTGATGCCAAAAGCGCCCGCACCTATGATAATGAAAGACGGCGTATTGAAAGCTGGCTGGGGGATTATACCTGTTCCGGTTACACTTCCAAAGGAAAGCACCTGTATATCAGTGTGGACGGCAAAACCATCCCCCGCAATCCCCTGTACGCGGCCTGGAAGTCCAAAACCTTTACGGATAATGATCTGCTGCTGCATTTCTTTCTGACGGATCTGCTGACAGGCCGGGAGCAGGGAATGACGGCAGGTGAAATTTGTGACAGTATTGTCACTTCATATGGCTGTATCTTTGACAGCCAGACCGTCCGGCTCAAGTTAAAGGAATACGAATCACTGGGGCTGTTTCTTTCCGAAAAAAAAGGCAAGGCTTTGTATTACCGCCTTGTTCCGGATCTGCCCTGTGAAAAAGAAATGACTGCCAGCGATCCGGAAACCGTTCCGGGGTTATGGGGGCGTATTCTTACTGCGGTAAAATTTTTCCAGGAAGCGGCGCCTTTTGGGTTTGTGGGAAGCACCATTCTGGATCGGAGCGGCATACAGAATCAATTTTTTCAGTGCAAGCACCATTTTATCGTCCATACGCTGGAGGATGGTATCCTTTCGGACTGCCTGGAAGCTATCCGCCAAAAATGCGCTGTCCGCCTGGAAAATAAAAGCAGCCGCAGCGGAAAGCTCACGGTTATGGAAGGGATTCCCCTGAAAATTCTGGTGAGCACCAGGACCGGAAGGCGGTATCTGTGCCTGTACCAGGAAGAAAGCAGACGTTTTAACGCACTCCGGCTGGACTGTATCACCAGAATACAGCTTCTTCAGGAGTGTCCTTTCTATGAAGAGCTTTCCCTTAAGCTGGGACGCAATCTTCCTCATTGCTGGGGCGTATCTTTCGGAGGCCGCAGCAGCAGACTTGAGGAGGTATGCATCAAGCTTTCTATAGATGAAAAAAAGGAGCCTTATATCCTCAACCGCCTGTACCGGGAGGGACGGGGCGGCGAGGTGCTGCGGATACGGGAAAATGAATATCTTTACAGCGGGTTTTTCTTCGATACCAATGAAATGCTTTCCTGGGTAAAGACCTTTACCGGGAGGGTTATGGATATCCAATGTTCCAATCAGGCGGCTGTCAATAAGGTTATGACGGACTGGGAACGGATGTATCAGATGTACTGCGGCTGCGACAGCGCAGACAGCGGGGAAACGAGGTGACAAATGGAACTTTTTCATGAAATATACAGCTGTTACATAGATGTGGTGCGATGCATCCTCACGGAGGCGGAGCAGTCGCCAGTCACGGCCGGGCGGATGGAACAGCTCGCAGCCGAAAAGGCCTTCGGGGAAAGCGCGCTGGCGATTCTTCCCAAGCTGACAGGGGGTGACTGGCCCCTTCTTGTCCCCTGCGGGGATGATGCATTCCGCTCCCGCCTCACCCATACGCCTCATGTTCCATTGAGTACGCTCCAGAAATCCTGGCTGAAGGCGCTGCTGGCAGACGGGCGGATCCGTCTTTTTTTCAGTGATGCCGAGCTGGAGGAGCTGAAGGATATGCTGGGAGATGTGGAACCGCTATACCGAGAAGAAGATTTTTATTATTTTGACCGGTATCGGGACGGGGATCCGATAGCGGATACGGCGTATCGTCTGCATTTTGCAACGATACTCCGGGCGCTTCAGGAAAACCGGATCCTGCTTGTGTCCTATGAAGGGAAACAGGGGCCTGTTTCTTTGGAAGCGGCGCCTTATCAGCTCCAGTATTCCTCCAAGGATGACAAGTTCCGGCTCTGCTGCCTGAAATACAGCAGAGGCGCCTTCCGGCTCAATACCCAATTAAATCTGGCTAAAATCAGGGACTGCCGTCTTTCTTCGGAAAGCTGTCCCGCTCATACGGCAAAATACCGGTTCCGTCCGGTCAGCCGGGCGCCGGAACCGGTTCTTCTGCAGATAAGCGGGGAACGTAATTCCCTGGAACGATGTATGCTGCATTTTGCAAGCTATGAAAAGCATACCGAATACGAGGAAGAACGGGGCTGCTACCTGTGTTCCATCTATTACGATCTGGCCGATGAAACCGAACTGCTTATCGATATCCTGTCCTTCGGGCCTGTGGTGCAGGTCCTGGGACCGGAATCTTTTCTGGAGCAGGTAAGGGAACGGGTCAGGCGGCAGCATTCCTGGTAAACAGATACCAGAAGCTCACCCCGGAAACCGCCAGCAGCCCGGCACATACAAGGGGCTGCGCAAGGACATTTCCCAGACCGGCCACATTGATAAGAAGGAAAACGGCAAGGTTGCCTGCCCCATGGAAAATGACAGGGGCCAAAAGCGTACCGTACCGCTCTTTGACCCAGGCCAGCATGATGCCAAGCAGGGATGCATACATGCCCTGCACCAGATTAGCGTGGTAAATGCCGAATACCACGCCGGAAAATACCATGGCAGCAGGCGCGCCGAATATTTCTTTGGATTTTCCATAGATAATCCCCCGGAATACCAGCTCCTCCGAAAGAGGGGCGGCTATCCCATACAGGCAGATACCCAGCCATAGAGGAACATCGGCCTGCTGCTGCGCCACCTGCTGAAAGGTTTGGGAATGCCGGGCCAGATCCAGATATGCAATGATGATATTCAGCCCCAGAGACAGGGAAGCCGCCAGGAGGATAAACACACAAGTCCGCTTCCAGGCGGGCTTCTTTTTTATCCGGAAATCCAGGGAGGATTTCCAGACCGCAAAACACGCCAGGCCTCCTGTCAGTATCATTATCAGGTTCGTCAGGCCGCCGGCCAGCCCCTCATTAACCGTTCCGGATCCCCCGCCGCCTGTCATGCCGTATTCCAGCAGGATTCCTGCCAGAAGCAGTCCCGCCGCTTTTCCGGCTTCATATACCAGAAGGGCCGCGATGACAGACAGCATCGTCCTGAAAATCTGCGGTTTACCGGAAAATAAATTCTTATTCTGATTCATAGCAGTCCGGATCCTCCTCAATCCCCAATACCTGCAAAACGTATGAAAGTCTCCTGCGAAAATCCTTTTCAGTCCCGGGAACGCCCTGCAGACAGCGGGCGGAAAGCCATTCGGCAACTGCGAAATTTGAGGATATTACTTCTCACGCAGGAGCAAAACCTTTCCCAGCTCTTCCAAATCATTCACCACATATTCGGCTCCTGCGGCTTCCAGTTCCCCCGCCGCCGCGTAGCCATAGGTAACTCCAACCTGATGGATCCCATTTTCCCTGCCGCCTGTGATATCGAACTTTCTGTCGCCCACCATGACAATATCATCATAGGGGATGCTGCCATCCGGGAAATAACGCCGCAGAACCTCCTCCACCACTTCTTCCTTTTTGCTGCGTGAGCCGTCCGGTTCACTACCCACCACCACGTCAAAATAACCGTCTATATCAAAATATGCCAGTATCTTCTCCACAAAATACCCGGTCTTGCTGGATGCAACAGCCAGGTGACAGCCTGAAATCTTCAATACCTTCAACAGCTGTTCCATATCCGGATATAGCGTATTCTCGTATAATCCTTTTTCAGAAAAGCGCTCCCGATATTTGACCACCGCTTCTTCGGCCTGCTCTGTATCCATTCCATAGAACTCCCGGAAGCTGTCTCGAAGCGGCGGGCCGATAAATGGCTCCAGCTTATCCAAATCCGGCTCTTCAATCCCCATGGAATGAAGGGCATACTGAACACAAGCGGTGATACCCGGCTTAGGATCGGTCAATGTTCCGTCCAAATCAAATAAAATATAGGAAAACACGGCTTTATCCTCCTGATCTTTTTCTCACTATAGCAAAGTTCATACCAGAAGTCAAAAGACTTCCCCCGATCCTCTTTACAACAGAAGGGAGTCTGAAAAAAGCAGGAAAACTTTGGTATAAATGCACAAATTCCAATATCGATTTTTGTACGGTATTTTCTTGACATTCATACGTCCGAGTGTTATCCTAAAAGTCCGCCTGAAAAGGATCCGGGTCGTTTACTGCTTCTTTTTATATATCCGGGCGGTATCTTTGGTTTTCAGACAGTGACGCTGTGCTGCAAGCAGCCTCTCACCGTTCTTAATACAGGGATTACCCTGTTTCTTACTCCGCAGGCCCTTTTCGAGGCCTTCGGAAACAGCATCTATCTGTTCCCATACGTTTTTGTTCCAACGAATAGACCGCGCATTTATGGACCTGGAAAGGGGTGAATTTTTTCCATGATCGAAGTATCCCATATTACCAAAACCTACCGCGTGGCACGGCGTGACGCCGGCTTTCTCCATGCCTTTCACAGCCTGTTCCACAGGGAATATGAACGGATCCGTGCTCTGGACGATGTTTCCTTTACCATTCAGGACGGAGAAATGGTAGGTTACATAGGGCCGAACGGAGCCGGCAAAAGCTCCACCATTAAAATCCTCAGCGGTATTCTGACCCCGGATTCCGGGGAATGCCGGATTAACGGCCGGGTTCCCTGGGAAAACCGCGTCCGCCATGTGGCGGAAATCGGGGTGGTATTCGGACAGCGGTCCCAATTATGGTGGGATGTACCGGTGGCCGATTCTTTTGAGCTGCTCCGGGATATTTATGGTATTGACGAGGCGCTTTACCGGAAAAACCGGGACGAGCTTACGGAGCTTCTGAACCTTTCCCAGCTTCTGAGGACTCCCGCCAGGCAGCTTTCCCTGGGACAGCGGATGCGTTGTGAAATTGCGGCTTCCCTCCTTCATTCGCCGAAGCTTCTTTTTCTGGACGAGCCGACCATCGGCCTGGATGCGGTATCCAAGCTTGCCGTGCGCGATTTCATCCGGCAGCTGAATGCGGCCCGGAAAACAACCGTAATCCTCACCACACATGATATGCAGGATATTGAAGCCCTTGCCAGCCGGATTCTTCTCATCGGAAAAGGGAAAATCCTGATGGACGGCACTTTGGATGATATCCGCAGAGGCGGGGAAAGCATTGATGAAACCGTGGCTTCCCTCTATCAGCAATATGATATATAGGAGGCGGGCATGAAAAAATATCTGTCTTTTTTCCGTCTGCGTTTCAATACGGGGCTGCAGTACCGCTCGGCGGCTCTTGCAGGCATCGTCACTCAGTTTTTCTGGGGGATGATGGAGCTTCTCACCTTCCGGGCCTTCTATCAGTCGGATCCTGCCGCCTTTCCCATGACGCTGCAGGCTGCCTGTTCTTATGTCTGGATACAGCAGGCGTTTCTGGTATTATTTATGGGATGGAATATGGAAATGGAAATTTTTGATTCGATACGAAACGGGAATATTTCCTACGAGCTGTGCCGTCCTCTCGGCATATACCCTATGTGGTTTGCAAGAAGCCTGGCTTACCGGCTGTCCCGTGCGGGGCTGCGGTGTCTCCCTATTTTACTGACGGCAGCACTGATCCCAGCTCCTTATGGGCTTTCTGCGCCCGTTGATCCGGGAAGCTTTTTCCTTTTCCTCATCACTATGTTTTTGGGACTTTTTAATGTGGTGGCATTTTGTATGCTCATCTATATGGTATCCTTTTTTACCATTACGCCGGACGGCATCCGTATTGTGGCATTGTCCGCAACCGAGCTTTTCCAGGGAGCCATCATCCCTCTTCCCTTCTTTCCGGATGCCGTGAGAAAGGGAATAGAGCTGCTGCCTTTTGCCGCCATGCAGAATGTGCCGCTGCGGGTATACAGCGGTGATCTGAACGGGGCTGCTTTGGAAAAAGCCATCCTTCTTCAGGTTTTCTGGCTTCTGGTCATGGTGCTTGCAGGCAGGCTTCTGGAACAGCTGGCAATGAAACGTATCGTGGTACAGGGAGGTTAATTATGTTTTCAACTACACCGGCAACAAATGACCCGCTTACCGGCGCATCGGCCTCTTTCCGGAAAAAAGCCGCCGACAGCTTCCGGCTTTACAGGCATTATTTTATGATCCAGCTGAAAAGCGCCATGCAGTATAAAACCTCTTTTTTTCTGACCTGTATGGGACAATTCCTCGTATCCTTTAATGTATTTATAGGAATATACTTCATGTTCCGGCGGTTCCATACGGTCAAAGGCTACAGCTATAAGGAAGTACTGCTCTGTTTCGGGATTACCTTGATGGAGTTCGGCCTGGCGGAAGTTTTCGCCAGGGGTTTCGATACCTTTGCCTCCATCATAGGGAATGGTGTTTTTGACCGGATTATGGTAAGGCCGCGCGGCCTGATTTTCCAGGTTCTGGGACAGCGGATTGAATTCACCCGTATCGGAAGAATGATCCAGGCGACGGTGATGTTTGCTTATGGACTGGCGGCAGGCGGGGTTGTCTGGAGCCCTGCCAAGGTATTTACCGTCCTTTTTATGCTGGCAGGAGGGGCCGCACTCTTTTCCGGTATTTTTCTTATCTATGCGGCGATTTGTTTTTTTACCCTGGAAGGGCTGGAATTTATGAATGTCCTTACGGACGGAGCCAGGGAATATGGAAAATACCCTGTGGATATTTACGGGAAACGGGTCCTTCTGTTCGCTACCTTTCTGGTTCCTTATGCCTGCATCCAGTATTATCCCCTTCTTTTTCTTTTGGATCGCGGCAAATGGTGGTACAGCCTGCTTCCGGCAGGAGGTTTCCTTTTTCTGATCCCCTGCTTCCTGCTGTGGCGGGTGGGGGTGAGGCATTATAAATCCACCGGGTCGTGATTAGTAATGCGGCAGATTACTAGGATCGCAGCAGTTCAGATGGCCCTTTGTGCCCTGCGGCATATCCCTCCCCTCCTTTTCCCTGGGGCTGCCTGTTTGAGTATCTCTTCGCTTCATGCTATAATGGAATCACACGGCGGCCTTTTCCCCTGTAAGAGAACGGCCGGAAAGAATAAGCCCAGCCGGGATTCACAGCAGGAGGGTAAAGAAAACAGATGTATCGTATTTTACTAGTGGAAGACGATTGGGAAATCAATAAGCTTTTAGCCGGTTTTCTCACGGAAAACGGGTATCAGGTACGAAGCCTGTATAACGGCCTGCACGCTGCGGATTTCCTGAGCCGTGAACCGACAGATTTGGTTCTTCTGGATCTCATGCTTCCCTACCGCAGCGGGGATCTGGTGCTTGCGGATATCCGGAAACAATACACACTTCCCGTCATTATTGTTTCTGCAAAAGAAACAACACAGAATAAAATCGACCTGCTGCGTTTGGGCGCGGATGATTATATTACCAAACCTTTTGACATGGAGGAAGTACTTGCCCGGATAGAAAGCTGTCTGCGCAGGGTACAGTTTCAGACAGCCGCCCCGAAACGGCTGCAATACAATAATCTGGTCTGGGATGGGGATAAAAACACCGTTTTCCTTAATAACCAGGAAGTTCCCCTGACCGCAAAGGAGCTTGCCATACTGGAATTACTGATGAGATATCCGGATAAGGTCTTTTCCAAAGCCAATCTGTTCCAAAGCATCTGGGACGCGGAATATCTGAGCGAAGATAATACGCTGCATGTGCATATCAGCAACCTTCGCAATAAATTAAAAGCGGTTTCTCCGGAGGAGGAATACATTGATACGGTATGGGGAATCGGTTACCGCCTGCATAAGGCCGGGGATTGATTCCCCATACCCGTTCAGACAGGTCTGCGCAGTAAATACGCAGATCTGTCTGAACGGTGGCTTTATTTATTTTTTATTGTTTTCTTTTTCCGCTTAAGGAATTCTTTATGTTTCTATTGTAAAGTAAAAAATACAGGAATACAGGAAAGGAAAAGTCGAAAAACGTGCTGTTGCACACAGACGGGAGCAGGAAAAATGAAAACTATGGTACTGGAAGCCCGGGGGCTTACGAAAATGTATAAGGAAACGGCCGCACTGGATCACATAAATCTGCGGCTGGAAAAGGGGAAGATCTATGGTTTTATCGGCCAGAACGGAGCCGGAAAGACCACTTTTCTGCGGCTCATAACGGGCCTGGCTTTTCCTGCCTGCGGAACCCTGGCGTTATGGGGAAAGACAGACCGGAAGGAACTGCAGGAGCAGCGGAAACGTATCGGCTGTATGATTGAGACTCCGGCCCTTTATCCCAATCTGACCGCCCGCCAGAACCTGGAGGTGCAGCGGCTGCAGAGAGGTATTCCCGACAAAACCGTCATCGGTACCTGTCTGGGCATGGTTCATCTGGAAGATACCGGAAAAAAGGCGGTGCGGAATTTTTCCCTGGGGATGCGGCAGCGGCTGGGCATTGCCTCCGCCCTGCTAAACATGCCGGAGTTCCTGATTCTGGACGAACCCGTTAACGGCCTTGATCCGGCGGGCATCGTAGAAATCCGTAACCTCCTGAAGCTGCTGAACAGGGAGTACGGAATGACGATATTGGTCTCCAGCCATATTCTGGAGGAGCTTTACCAGACCGCTTCCCATTTTATAGTAATAGACAAAGGGAAAATCCTGGAAGAACTTTCCGATCAGGAGCTGGAAGAGCGCTGCAGGCGCCATATCGCAATCCAGTCATCCGAGCCGGAAAAAGCTCTTCTTCTGCTGGAGGAAAAGCTGCATACGGAGAAGCTGCAGCTCATGCCAGACGGTACGATCCGCTTGTATGATCATCTGGATAACAAGGAATCGATCGCCCGGCTGCTGCTGGATGCCCATATCCTTGTAACCGGCCTTCAGCTTTCCGGTGATACCCTGGAGGATTATTTTTTACGCAAGGTGGGAGGGGTTTCCCATGATTAATCTGTTAAAAGCCCAATATTATAAGCTTCTGCATAAACAAAGCTTTTGGGGACTGCTTCTCTTTTCCCTTGTCCTGGGAAGTTTGCTGCTGCTGGACAGCCGGAATACAACGTCTGATCTGCTGAAGGGTTCTCTCTATAACCTCCCGCAGATGTATTTTATACCGCTTATTTTTACCGCCCTTTTTGCGGGGGAAGATTTTGAAAGCCGGACGATCCACTGCCTGGTCAGCGCCGGCCATACGAGAGGGGCCGTTTTTTTCACCATCGCTTTATCCTGTCTGACGGCATGTACCGCTCTGTATGCGCTTCCTTTGTTGTTTCATTATATAGCTGCGGCTGTGCTGGGGCAAAATCCTTCCCTCCCCTTCGGCGCACTTCTGCTTACCCTTGCCGCGATTCTTGCCATGGGAATGCTGCCGCTTTTATTTGTCTTTCTTTTCAGGGACACGGGCAAGGCGTTTGCTATCCCGATGGTTCTTTTCTTTCTTATGATTTTTGTGCTGAACAGCAGCTACGCCCCGGCTGCCAGTATCGTTCTGCCCATGGGACAGCTGCGGCTTTTGGCCCTGGATGAAGTAACATTCCCCGTTTGGCTGCCGCTGGGAATTGATTGTTTCTGGATTGTGCTTTCCTGTCTTATTGCCTGTGGGAGCTTCTGTCGTTCGGAATTGAAGTAAAGGAGGGAATATTTTGCATAATTTACTGAAAATGAACAGGTACAGCCTGCTGCGCAGCCGGATATATTGGTGCGGATGTGCCGGCACTTTTCTGCTCGGCCTTCTGACGGGAAGCACCTATGAAACGGATGTGCTGGGTGCGGAAGGCGGCATTGCCGTTACCCTTTCGGATATTTTTATCGGGATGGTATATGATTCCACCTTTCTTCTTATTATTGCTTCCAGTCTCCTCGCCCTGGTATTGGGCCGGGAATTTTCCTGGCGTACCATCAATCAGGAGGTCTGCGCCGGGCATGGACGAGGGGCGGTTTTTGCCGGCAAAGTGATTACGTACCTGCCCGCATATAACCTCATGGTGATCCTCTATCCTTTTGCCGGATGCATCCGGGAGGCCTCCCGGTTTGGGCTTATTGACGGAGGGGACTTTCTTTCGGTCATAATAAAGGCGGTTCTCTATTCCTTCCTGTTAAACAGCGCCGCCTTCCTTTATGCCGTATTTTTCTGCTGCCTGTTCCGCAACTTAGCGAAAGCGATTGCTTTTACCGCAGGCCTAAACTTTGTCCTCAGTCTGTATTTGGGGTATGGTATGAAGCTGGGGCTTCCCCTTTCGTTTCTGCCCATCTATCAGATCCGCAAGGCGGTGAGCACCCAGTCTCTGTTTGTTCCGTCCTGTTGGCTGACAGCGGCGGTATACGCAAGCGTTATGATTTTTCTTTCCTGGCGTACATTCCGCAAATGTGATTTGAAATAGAAAAAAGGTAACTATTCATTCAGGTCTGGACAAGTACGAAAAGAGGTGTTTTTTATCCGTATCCTGACTGGTATTCTCGTATTGTTTTTATTGGTTCTGCTGATCAAATATATCCGTTTGAAAAAGCAGATAAGGTATCTTACAGAGCAGACAGAAGCGCTGGCGGCAGGCCGCACCGAAAAAATGCTGGATATGTCTCTGGTGGACAGGGATTTGGAAAAGCTTGCCGGCAGTCTGAATGCGCATTATGCAGGCCAGCGCTATACGGTAGCCTGCGCCATGCAGCATGAAGAGCATCTGAAGGAATCCATTGCCAATATCTCCCACGATCTGCGTACCCCGCTGACCGTCCTGACGGGTCATCTGCAGCTGGTTCTGAAAACCGGACTGACAGAGGAACAGAAGCAGCGTGTGGAAACGGCGCTTCACAAGGCAGGGAGAATGAATGCTCTGATCGGGGCTTTTTATGAGCTTTCCCTGCTGGATACGGATCAGACGGCGCCGGTAAAAGAATGGATTAATTTTTCGAATATGCTTCTGGATTTTCTTACGGAAAATGCCCCTTTGCTGGAAAGCCGGGACATCCTGCCGGAAATCAGCCTTCCGCCCTGCTCGGTCTTTCTGGAAACCGACCGCGGCATGATGGAACGTATCCTTCAGAATCTGCTTTCGAATGCGGTGCGGTACTGTGATGGGATCATTAAGATAAGTCTTGCCGAAGGGGAGAACGGCAGGGCTGTTTTCTGTGTGGAAAATAATCTGGCGGCCGGATGCATCGTCGATACAGAGCGGATGTTTGAGAGGTTTTATACGGGAGATCCGTCAAGACATGGGGCTGGAACGGGGCTGGGGCTGGCGGTTGTCAGGGGGCTGGCGGAGAAGCTTGGGGGCGAGGCGGCGGCAGGGAGGGAAGGGGAGATGGTGTGGGTGAGGGTGGTGGTGTGATGGGGGATGGTATTTTTTGCTGTCTTATTTGTTTTGAAGGCCAGCGCCTGCTATCCTTTCCAGAGGTACATATCTCTAAACAACGCATGTACGTGGATACCACGAAACGGAATGGTGATATAGAATGGGAAACGTCATCTGCATGGCCCGGGATTTATTACCTCTGGATGAAAAAAACTGGTATGTACCATTCTGGCTTATTTAAATTCCCGAATCACATTCTTAAGGCCAACACAACAAGTGTGCCGACCTGACTGTATAGTTCCAATTCCTGTTCATTTTCCCACCCGATATCATTTAATTAACAAGACCGTTACATCATTAACATTCGTTCCCGTAGGACCTGTCATTATCAGTCCGTCAATTTCCCGAAGCGCATGATACGCATCATTATCCATCAGGTACTCACCAATATCCATTCCTTTTTCTTCCAGCGCTTTTACGGTATAGCCGTCTACGATTCCCCCTGCGGCATCGGTAGGGCCGTCCGTGCCGTCAGAAGCCAGCGAAAACAAAACCGTTTTATCCATCCCCTGAATTCCTGCAGCAGTCTGAAGAGCAATCTCCTGATTTCTCCCCCCCAGCCCGTTTCCTATGACCTTAACTACCGTTTCTCCTCCGATTATAACCGCACAGGGTGTTTCAATCTTCCATGGATTGTTTTTCCGTATCATTTTAGCCGTTTCAGCAAACCATTTGCCCAGTTCCTTTGCCTCACAGCCTGTGCTGGTAGAAAAAACATATGGTTTATATCCCAATTCCCGGGCATGTTCTGCTGCCGCACTACACAGCTCCTCCACATTCCCTTTAACAATATTTGTTATATTGGAAACCAACGTTTCTTCCGCTTTTTCCAGCACGCGGATCACTTTATCTCCTACATCCAAATGATATTTTTCAATGACTTCCATAACCTCCGGTGCATTGGTATCATCCGCGTACGTCATTCCGGAAGCAATCATTTCCGGATGATTACCCACCACATCTGAAAGAATAATGGCATATCCCCCTGCAGGCTGAATATGTTTGGCCAGCTTACCTCCCTTAATTGCTGATAGATGTTTACGTACCGTATTGATTTCAACGATATTGGCACCGCATTTCAGCAGAATTTCCGTCACTCGTGTTACTTCCTGAAGAGTAAGGCCGGGAGCCGGCATTTCCACCAAAGCAGATCCTCCCCCCGACAGAAGGAGCAGGACCTCCTCCTTATCGGTTATCCGGTCTGCCAGTTCCAGCACTTTTCCGGCGGCAAGCATGGAATTATGATCCGGGAAGGGATGAGCCGTTTCCATAATGTGAAACCCTTCAATGGGTCCCCTGGAGTGTCCATACTTAGTAACTACAATTCCTTCCACAATACGGGGGCCCAACAGTCTGGCTGCCTCATCCGCCATGCCCCATGCCGCCTTACCTATTGCAATGACATACACTGGTTTTGTTATAATTACCTCATCCAGGACTTCTCTCACAGCCTTCATCGGCAGTACATCTTCGATTGTCCTTTGTATGATCGTTTCTGCATCCCGGCGCATGGCTTTTATTTCATAGATACCAGAATCATTTCCTGTTCTTCCAATTGTTCCAGCCTGATACATTTCCATTCCCCTTCCTGGCATATGGGAAGCGTTTCTCCTGATACCAGGGAAACTGCTTCCACGATAGGATTAGCCGAAATTTTTATAATGACGGATCCTGTCGGCAGATTATCCGTAACGCTTCCAACCGGACCATCACAGCCGCATAATTCACAAGATGCAGGTTCCGCTTTTCCTTCTGGATATACGCATCACACTGGATATGCCTTTTTCTTTCCTATACTTACAGGAAATTTTTCCTTTGCCGTATATCGTACCGCTTTTTCCAGAAGCATATTGCTCCCTTTCAGATAATTGCGTTTCCTAGTTCATTCAGTCGCCACTGCTGTCTTTGCCGATGCCTGTAACCGTACCGATTTTCCGTAAACCAAGAAAATACCAGATGCTGCACTGCTCTCCAGGCTTTTCCTCCCCTTCTTTATCCATCAGTCCGTCCTCTGTTAAATCGGTCTGCCCCATAAAAATGTACGCTTATGCCATGGGATAATATTCCGTTTATTTTCCAAATTCCACTCCCGCAATTAAGTTCACATCAAGCTCTGCCTTTTTAAAATCGAAGAAACCTTTCTATATCTACATAGTCTACAGCAGAACAATACATTTCACCATTATTTTCAACAAATTTTGCGTATATAAAAACAGACTTACAATTTCGTTTAAAAATACAAAATCAGAGGCAGGCGGATTTTACTCCGTCTGCCCCTGACTATTTACCAGCCGTTCCTGTCATTATACCCACGACTTAATTGCTGCGATAGAGTTTCCCATATCACATAATTGTTCTTTTACACAGATTGCATCAATTACATAGGTCTTACCTGCTGCTTTTGCCCTTTCAAGGGCATCACGTAATTCTTCAGGAGTAAAAACACGCTCGCCCATACATCCAAAGCCTTCAGCTACCTTGACATAATCAATCGTTCCGTCCTGGTTGCAGGGCATTCCAACCGCATATTCAAAGCCATAAGCACCCTTCTGGTTCTGGCGTATCAACCCCAGATTTGCATTGTTTACAATAACAACAATAATAGGTTTATCAAAAACCGTTGTTACAGCGATTTCTTCTCCCATAAAAGTAAATCCAAAATCGCCGAGAACTGTGACCGCATAATTTTCCGGATGTGCTACTTTTGCTCCAAATGCAGCAGGAATCTCAAAACCAAGTGTGCCAGCACCTCCGGAAGGTAAATATTTACCGGGTTTATCTATCTTCTGTAACTGTCCTGACCAAATCTGTACAATTCCACATCCTGTAGTGAACATAGTATTCCCATCAAAGGCTCTGTTTACTTCATGAAATACTCTGTGGGGCATAATTGGGATACTGTCATAATCCGTCTTTCTTGCCATTTCTTCCCGTAATATCGGAAGAACAGCCACACGTTCATTAGAAAAATTCTTAAGCTTCTTCGTCCTGGCAGCTTCTTCAAGCTGCTTAATCGCTTCAGCAGCATCAGAAACAATACCCAGATCCGGTTCAAATACCTTTCCTATTTGTGTTTCACAGATATCAATATGTATAAATTTTCTGTCTCCGCGGTACACCTTCAGGTCCCCTGTATGTCTATCAGAGAAACGACATCCGATACCCAATACTACATCCGATTCAAGCAGATATTTATTTCCGATTGGCTGCCCGACCTGGATTCCTGCATGGCCGGCATTTAACGGATGATTTTCGGGAATTCCGCCTTTAGCCATATAGGTTGTTATTACAGGAATCTGATATTCTTCTGCAAAATGAATTAATGCCTCTTCCGCTTCGGCAAGGCGTACGCCACCTCCCATGATGATAACCGGATTTTCGGCCTCAGAAAGCATTTCTATCGCCTTCCCTATTTTTTCAGGGTCTGGCATCGCTTTACTGATTCCTTTCGGTTCATAGGAATCTATCTCAAACTCCAGCTCTCCCATCTGTACATCCAGAGGAAAATCTATCAGTACCGGCCCGGGCTTTCCTTCTCTCATCAAATAAAAAGCTTCTCTCATCATATCCGGTATTTCTTCGGCCTTCATGGGGCGGAACACTTTCTTTGTTACTGTATCCGCAATGCTTACCATATCAACACACTGGAATGGATCCTGATTCAGCTGCCATGTGTTTGCCTGTCCTACAATTGCCAGGAGCGGAATAGAATCAATGTTGGCCGTATATAATCCCGTAACAAAGTTAGTTGCCCCAGGACCTGCCGTACAGATAGCAAGTGCAATTTTATGACTGGCCCTGAAATAAGCGTCTGCCGCATGGGTACAAGCCTCTTCATGCCTCATCCCATAATGTGAAATTGGTGCGTTTTCTAAATATTTATACACCGGGTTAATGCCCGCCCCCGGTATACCAAAAGCATCAGTAATTCCTTCTTTTACCATAATCTGGACGATTGCTTCTGCTGCTTTTATTCTCATAATTACTCCCATCTACATGCTTAAGAGCACATTGAATTTGTTATTTTATACAATAAGTTCCTATTGCCGATCCTGATCAAACCATACGTTATCCGTTTTGAGAGCTGTATAAAGTTCCTTATAAGGCAAATCTCTAACGTTATCCGTTTTCAGTGTGACGCACAGTGCCGCAGCAGTTCCTGCCGCCTGTCCCTGTGCCATACAGGATACTGTATTTCTTGTTGACATATGTGCATGGTGATCAGAAGTAACCATCATACCAACGGCAAACAGATTTTCCATGTTTTTAACCAGCATTGCCCGGTAAGGGAATCCATAGGTTTCACCATTCTTTACCTGGAAATGGGGCGCTTCATCATGGAAACCGTAGGAAAACACGTCATCACTGAAATGAACGCCATTTATTACTTCCTCATTGCTGATGTCATACTCGCACGTAATACATCTTGCTCTTCTGATAGTCACGGCAGGACTGGTTCTCGCAATAAATGCATTCTCACTTCCCGGAATAACCTCTTTCAAAAGCTTTAATGCTTCAAACTGCCTTCTGCGCAGTTCAAACTCGGCTGCAGATAACTCTTTTACATCTGTCGGGCTTGCCGGCATATGGTAATTCAGCTTAATAAACATAAAATAATTATCATGTAACGTGGTTGTCACCGTGTGCATTCCAAGTTCAGCCGCTCTTTTCCCAAAACTGGGCTCAAGCTTATTCCAGTTACCGTCAACTCGTATGAGCTGTCCGTCACGGCCGCTCCGGGGACCAAGCGCATATTCTTTTAAAGCATCGTTCTTCTTCAGGAACTGGTAATACTTATCAATATCTATACCTCCAATACCCATGCTGTTCGCAACTGCATAATCATTGGGTTCCGTATAGCCGGCACCGGCTCTGGCACAAACATCTCCATATCCGGTGGAATCAATAACCATTTTAGCAAGCAATACCTGACTGCCCTGATGATTGACAATAACCACTCCGGTAACTCTGCTGCCTTCCGTCAATACCTCCGCAACCATAGTATTGACATAGATATCAACGCCTTCTTCCCGAAGCATCTGCATTGCTACGTATTTGTATACTTCCACATCCACGCAAAGGGTATCGGAATCATATCCATAATTCATTAACGTCTCATTATGTCCGGATGCACCATGCAGCGCTGTCAGTCTGTTAATCATCTCTTCAGGCAGTCCCCTTACGACTTTTCTTTTCTCAATTCCGGGAAACGCTTTCCATAGGTTATAAAAGCTGTGAAGTCCGCAGCCTCCCTCTGCCGCAATTCCTCCCACATAACCTTTACTTTCGATAAGTGCTGTTTTAACGCCTTTGCGGGCTGCTGAGATAGCCGCAAATACACCGCTGGTTCCACCCCCGCAGATAATAACATCATACTTACTCGCAGGAAATTTTCTTTCCGATTGCAGTACATATTCCATAATAATGCCCTCCTTTTCTTAATCTAAAAAGACATTCTGTTCCTTCAAAACCCCTCTCAGCTTATCAACATCAAGCTGTCTTGGCTGACATCCCTGCTTGGCACAAAGCGCTGCCGCAGTCCCTGCCGCCTGCCCCTGGGCCATACATGACACTGTATTCCTTGTTGACATATGGGCATCCCATTCACTGGTAATCATACGGCCGGCAACAAGCAATCCTTCCACTTTTTTGGGCAGAAGAGCACGATAAGGAAGTCCATAATATTTCCCATCCTTAATCATGATACGTGGCGCACAATCATGAAATCCATACAGCATTACTTCATCCGGGAATCTCGTTCCATTCACGATCTCATCAAGAGACATATCGTGCTCACATTCTATCACCCTTGTCAGCCTTACACCAACTCCCACAGGTGTCCAACTCACATAAGCTTTTTCAAATCCCGGTACGTGTTCCCGAAGCATCCTGGACAATGTCATAACCTGACGGCGGAGCTTGAGCTCTGCTGCACTTAACTCTTCTGTATTAGTTGCATCCACAGACTTCAGGTTCGCAGAATTAATATAACCATAATTTCCCTCATACAGCGAGAATCCCAAAGGTCCCCACATTCCGCTTTTTTCCATATATTCCTTGAAAAGCGGGAGCTTTTTCAATTCAAACCCCAAACGTATTATATCATCTGTCTCACTTCCCTTATCCGCTCGGATCAGTTGGTTAACCATATTATTTTCTTCCAGAAAATGCATAAGTTTCGGCATATCCACGTTCATCATTCCAAAAGGCATACCGACAGAAGTTGTATCATGTCGTTTGATAAACGGAGCACCTGCCATTGCAGCTACATCTCCATCACCGGTAGTATCAATCACATTATCTGCCAATATGGCTTCTCTTCCGGATTTTCCCTCAATAATAACACCAGTAATCCTATTTCCATCTTTAATAACATCCGCAACCATCGTGTGCAGAAGTACTGTCACCTTGCATTCTTCCAGCATCTCGAATGCCACTTCTTTAAATATTTCCCAATCGATCAACGTAATTACTGAGTCATAGCTGCCGCCCTTTTCCTGCTCCAGATGGCCGGGTGACCCTCCCTTCTGTTTCATACGTTCTATTATTTCATCGGGAATTCCTCTGACTACCTGAACTTTCTCCACACCTGGAAAGGCCTTATACAGGTTAAAAAAACTATGCAGCGGGCCTGCCCCGTTGATCATGGTTCCTCCCACAAAGCCATATCTGTCTATTAAAATGGTTTTGGCTCCATTTCTCGCGGCAGCAATTGCTGCCACGATCCCGGCTGTTCCTCCTCCGGCTACAATCGTATCACATAAATAATTAACAGGTGTCTGTTTTTCTTCCTTTATATATCTTTTTTCCATCACAAATCCTACCTTTATGTTCTGTTGCGTTTATAATTTCACCCTTTTATCATAATGTATTATTTATTAACGGTAATTACATGATAAGGATAAGGATAAACCGAATTGTAGATTCCTGGATACATACTGCAGATACCATCCTTTTTCTGAACAGTAATATATACCATCAAATCCCAGTCTTCTGTTACATATTTGCCCGGAATTACCGCTTCATAATTCTCTCCTGCTTCCTCCATTACTGATGTAAGGAATAATCCTTCCGTCTGATTAACGTGTCTGTAATGAATTACCGGGGCAGCCGGCCACCTTCCAATTCCGGCTTTACTTACTTTAATTCTGATATCAATACCGGCTTTTGCCTCAGACGGAAAATCTGAGGACAAACACAACTCTTTTTCCTCTTTTTCAACATTATCCAAAATACCCGTCACATCGGAGGAGACTACTAATTTTTCTATTGTTCTCAGGTCTGCATCAAGTTCTTTTTTCAAATCTCTCCAAGTACCGCGTCTTGTGGTGGAACCTGCTGAACTGAAATCCAAATCATGATAGTAAGCCTTATCTCCTTTTTCTGAAAGAAGCTCCCAATAGCTTATTGCCTTCCTGAACAACAACTCGCATTTTTTTAAGCGGGACGTATTTTTATTCTGTTTCCACCAGGCCAGTTCCAACGCCGCTCTTATTTTATAAGAATGGTATCGGGCCATATCACAAAGCATATGAAGATCAACCATTAAGGCCTTGTATTCCGCATTATCCTCTTTTTCCGGTATGGCCTGCGCCTGTTTGATTTTCTCCTCCACATCCCCTGCCAATGTCTGAAGCCACCCCGCATACTGCATTGGTGTATATTTTCCGGCCATTGTACCATTCACACAATCCTTCACATACTCTTCTATGCCGTAAAACATACCATGATCACTTGGCTCTGTGGAACCGTATGTAATTTGTTTCTGAAAATCATACGGTTGGGGTGTGTACAAATTATTCTCATCAAACAGCGCAAAACCGGTGCTCATCTCAGTCCAATAACGCAGCGATGGGTGAACAGGCATATGTACTGTTGTAATCATCGGAATAATCCTGCTTGCCTCTGCAAGCGCCTGTTCCAGAATACGGCCTCTTCTTTTCCCAAAATGAGCTTCAAATTCTCTTAGCCATACCTTTTCCGGAGTATCTGTCCGGTAGCCCAACCGACCAAACATCGTATACCACATCCAGAATCTCTCATCTTCCCATGTACCCGAACGCAATGTCTCATCTGCAAAAGTGTCCCATGCTTCTTTATGTGATAACTCATGACCATATTTCAGAGATAAAGGTGCATTAACCTGGAACCCCGCCGCCTGGGATAAACTGCAGCTCTTGGAAAAACGTCTTGCATAATCTGCATCTCCCCACAAAAATAAATTCGTTGACCCATAATTCCATAATCTGAAAATCACATTATAATACCGGGGCTTTTTTAACATATCAGCATAGGAATATCTCCGTGAATGATTGAAGTTGTCAAGCTGCGCCAGCTCTTCGCTTCTCATTGTGGAAAGATGATATGGCAAAGCTGCATGTTCACACCAGTATTTTGTAGGTACTTCTACCTTCAGCCCTCTTCCGAACGCATGTCTGACCATTGCTTCTGTCAGACCTTTTGCCCGTAAATCAAGCGTAAAAATTTTTCCCAGTTCATTTCCTGCATCTGCTACTGCATCTGCGCAATGATTCCAGAAGGCTTCTGCAGACACCTGCGTTCCCACTCCCGACTCGTGATTCACCCTGAACTGTACAATGTCAATGTCCGGAACCGCCTTTAGCAGGGCCTTCATCCCGCAATAGCAATATTCACTGAGTACATTTTCATCTTCCGGCAGGCCGGATACAAGCTCATCCTGTTCTGTCGTCCATGGTCTTTGCTGCCAGGTTGCCAGAACAAACTGAATTCCATACTCATGACACAGTGAAACAATTTTGCGAAGCATATTCAAATTCTGTTCTCTTTGTTCAGAACTGAATACCTTCATCCTGATTTGAGGATATTCTTTTACTTCTGTAAAAAAAGGATAAGGAGGAGACATATAAGCCGTGTCAAACCCCAAAATCAAACAGAAACGGTTAAATCTTGCCTGCGCCAGTCTTTCAAGATAATAATGCCAAAATTCTTCCGCCAGAAACCACTCATTATCCAGATGCCCCAGAAGATACCGATCCATACACCTTACTTCATTCTCAGGAATCTCTGTTCTGTCCTCTGCGTTAACAAGTGCATCGATTCCCTCTGCCCGTATCTGCTCAGCCATTTCTAAAAGTGTGTACATAAGTCCTGTCTGATCCGAACCGGAAAGCAGAAGTATGTTCCCAGCCACAGTCCCGCACCATTTTTGAATCGTACTTTGAGGCTCTCTTACCAATTTTGCTCCGGTGCTTTTCAGAAGAACTTCTATCCGTTGATCCTGTATACTTCCCACAACAAGAACAAATCCATCCGTATCTTTTTTCTCCGTAAAATGATTTAAAACTTCAATCTGATATCCCGCTTTCTTGATGGCTGTTTCCATTCTATTTTTACCGTAAACTGCACAGCCCTCAACATCAAGATAACAGACACTTAGTTTTCTGTTTTCTCCCATAATTCTTTTTCCTCCACTATTCTTTCATCCCTGAAGTCGCAATTCCAGCCACAAACTGTTTCTGGAATATGAGAAATACTGTAAATATAGGAATCAATGAACAAACAGACGCTGCCATGATTGCCCCATAACTGGATGCATTTTCATCTTTAAAAAAATTCAATCCCAAAGGAATGGTAGCCAGTTCTTTACTTCTGATATATACTAATGCTGATTCATATTCATTCCAGGAAGATACAAACTGAAAAATAATCAGGGCACTGAATGCAGGTACGGCAAGCGGTAATATAATCTTTGAAAATATTGTAAAATGATTAGCCCCGTCAATTTTTGCAGATTCGCTCAGTTCTTCCGGTATTGACATAAAAAACTGTCTGAGCATAAACGTTCCGAATGCAGTAAACATACCAGGAAGTATCAGTGCCCAATGTGTATTATAAAGTCCAATAGTCCTGAACATAGTAAATCTTGGTATTAACATCATTTGCGCAGGAAACGCAAGTGTCGACAGATAAATCAGAAATATTACGTCTCTCCCTTTAAATTTAATCTTGGCAAACGCATATGCTGCCAGGGAACTTGTAAATACTTCACCTGCAACCGATAATATAGTCACCTTTAGGGAATTACCAAAAAAAGTAGAAAATGGAACGTCGGAATTCCATACTCTGTTATAATTATTCAAGGTAAAATTATCCGGAATCCAGTCGATCGGAAACGCAAATATAGTATTATCAGGTTTAAAAGAAGCTGAAAGCATCCAAGCAAACGGCAGCAGCATCGCAACTGAAATAACTCCCATCACTATGGTAAATATAATTTTGACTATCAGTCTTTTTTTACTGTAACTCAATCCAATCCCCCCTATCATCCTTCATTTTTTCTTGTGAATATCATCCTGCCTATTGTAAATATAAACACCAGGAAGAACAATATCCAAGCCATCGCTGTTGCATATCCTATTTCATTATATTGGAATGCATTTTTATAAATATAATATACCAGTACTGAAGATGAATTTCCCGGTCCTCCCTTTGTCATAACCTGTACCGGAGTAAATACTTGAAATGAACTTATGAAGGATATCATCGTCAAAAAGAACATCGTATTGCTCAGGGAAGGAATGGTAATATAGAAAAATTTCTGAATACCATTGGCTCCGTCAATTTCTGCAGATTCATACAAAGATTTGGATATCCCCTGCAAACCTGCAAGTACCACAATAATATTGTAACCTATACGCTGCCAAATACCTACAATAATAATAGAAAGTAAAGATGTACCCGTAGCATTTAACCAACGAGGCGGATTTTCAATTCCCAGCGTCATCAATACCTGATTAATCGGACCATATGCCGGAAGAAATAAAATCATCCAGACCACAGATACTGCTACCATTGAAGATACGTTGGGCAAATAAAATGCCAGCCTCAGAATTCCTTTTCCAAACACATATTCATTCAAAATTACCGCAAATATCAATGCCAGAAAAATAGCAACAGGCACAAGTACGATACCATATATTAATGTATTGATAAGTGAACGGATAAATACTTCATCATGTAATAATCTTGCGTAATTATCAAGTCCGACAAATTCCATATTTTTAAAGCCTGACGCAAAATTCCACTTAACCACACTTAAACCAAGCGCTAATATCAACGGTATTAATTTGAATGCAACATATCCTATGAAGTTTAATGCCAGAAACGAATAGCCCGCAAGATTCTCTTTTGTCTGGAGCTTCATTGTTCCTGGTTTTGTTTTTCCTTTCCATTTTGATCCAGAAATCATAATCACTTCCTATCAGACCGATGGCTCTTTAGCGCAGCGTGCTCCTCTATAAGCAAAACATTTTATCAATTATAATGCTTATCATATGAGGAGCACACCAGCCTGCGGGAATCCCCGCCATCGTCATACTTTTATGAATTAACCAGTTTTTATTTTGCCAAGTCTGCCGTAATTGCCTCATCTACGCTCTGCTGCAGCTTGCTTAATGCCTCTTCAACACCCATCTCACCACTGAATACAAGGGTCATTATGTTTTCCAAACCTTCCTGAATCGCTACATATCCCTGCTTGATCGTACAGTCTTTGCTTACAAGTACCCGATCCTTCATCATTGTATCCATCGCCATATCATAATCAAGCCCTGGTTTCTCACTGAAAATAATTTCGTTAAATGCACGTTTATCTTCTTCGTTGTCAAACTCAACAGCAGGATGCATTGCTTTGGGTCCTGCAAATAAATCTGCTCTGTCTATACAGATATATTTTAAAAGTTCCCATGCTGCTTCCGGATTTTCCACATTAGCCGGTATACTTGCTGTTGACGAATAGCAGGTGGTAATTGTCTGCCCTCCGTCAGGCGTAGGCATATCCACCATACCAATATCTGTTCCCTCCGGTATTTCGCCATAACTAGATTTCAAATAAAGACATCCGTAAACCGGTGCAACCCACATTGCATACTTTCCATTATAAAGGCCGGCCATACCAACCGGGTCACTATAATACTGCAATGCAGTAATCTCATCAACCGGGACAATACACTGATCCTTAAAAGTCATATCTACAAAAAACTGAAGGCTTTCGCGCATCTCATCACTACCAAAGGTTGATGCTGTCAGATCATCATTATAATATGCATTGTTACCTAATTTCTGTCTTGCTATCAAATCCCAGTAATTATCCCCATTGTTGCCTGCGGTATCAAGCATTGCGCCATATACCTTATCTGCACCGCTGCCGCTGGTTAACTTAATTGCGGTTTCACGGAAGTCTTCCCATGTCCATCCAGACTGAGGATATTCAAGGCCCGCTTCATCAAACATTTTTTTATTAAAGAATACCATATTAATATTATTGCAATACGGAACCGAATAATAATCGCCGTCGATATTCTGCGTCTCCTCAATCGCCGTTCCCAGCTTTTCTCCGTATTCCCATCCTTCTTTATCAAAAAACTGTTTTAATCCAAGATATACGCCATCATCGGCTCTCTGCCTTAAATCGGTATGACTTGCCTGCGTCATTACGTCGATTTTCTCTCCTGAAGCTAACGCTGTATTTATTGTCAATGTCGCGGCATCCGCAAGTTTTTGATAAACCAAATTATATTTTCCTGCATAATCGGCATTAAAACTTTCAAGCAACGGGGTAAGGTTTTCCGGGTTAGACCATGCATAAAAATCAAGTTCATACACATCTCCCGTCCCTTTATTTTCCTGTCCTCCATCTGCCGCCGCGGCCTGCGGGGAGCTTTCTGCTGTTGACGCTGTCTCACTGCTGTTTCCACAGGCGATTGTCATACCTGTTGTTACTGCCACTGTAAGTATGATTGCTACATTCTTTTTCCATCTGTTCATTATAAAATCCTCCCAATTTTAATTTATTGTTTTTTACCTCTGTTGCTTTCCTGCCCTCCCTTCTTCATTCATTTTCAGACTTTGATGATACTTGTCAGCCCATCCGGAATAACCGTAACCTTCTTTTTCCCGCCAAGCAGTGTATCAGCCATTGCCAAGGCCTGTTCTAAATTATCTGCAGGAATCATATGCATCTGTCTGACAAGTTCCGGCGCTGCCTTACTTACCAGAATAACCTGGAATTTGTTTACGATTCTTGCAAATATCTGTGACTGCCATTGATCCTCGAATGTTTCATTCCTGCCGGTTGCCAGAATTTTATCCAGTATTTTCCCTGAATCCTTCTCTTGACTAAATGTCTTGTAAAATCCCTCTGCTCCGCATCCATCTCTGCATTCTGACACCATAATAATAACGCCGCCTTCTTCACAGCAGGTCTCTGCAGTTGCCATTCCTTTTACCGATTGATATATATTTTGATCCATTGGAAAACCATTATTAGATGTAATGACAACAGGGGATATTACCTTATCGGTTTTACATAATTTTTCAATAAATTCTACCCCCTTTAAATGCGCAGCTTCCACATCTCCCGCAAACGCACCAATTACCCTGTGCCTAGAGTTAATTACCACATTTACGATATAGTCAAGTCCTCCTTTACGAGCTGCAAAAACCATATCTCTATGAATGGGATTCCCCTCCAGAACACCATATTGAGCCATCGGATCAGCAATAAATTCCGCACAATGATTTGCATATACTGTTCTTCGAGACGCAATCCCCGGAAGAACACTTTTTCTTCCTCCTGAATAGCCAGCAAAGAAATGGGGTTCTATAAAACCTTCCGCAACAAGCAAATCAGCTTCCGCGGCTGTTTTATTAATAAACAATTCTCCTCCGGATGGCAGTATTCCCAAAAAGGCCTGTTCCTCGTCATCACAGTCATGAATCATAATGGGAACACGTTTTACCATTTCCTTCCCGAATTTTTCATTCAGCTCATTTTGTGTTGTCGCTCTATGGCATCCGGTAGCAACAAGAATTGTAACCTCAGCATTTGGATTTCCTCTTTTAATTTCCTCCAGCATAAGGGGAAGAATGAATCGGCTGGGTACCGGTCTTGTATGGTCGCTGGCAATTATTACTACTTTATTCTTACCTTTTGATAACTCTTCCAACCTGCAGCTTCCATGAGGTCGTTCCATTGCCATTTTAATAATTTCAATTTCTGATTCCTGTCTTTCGTAACGATCTAAATTACTCGTTATAACTCCCGCTATTCGATCATCACTGATTGTGGTTTCCAAAAAGCTTTTTCCAAAAGGCATCCTGATTTTCATATCTACTCCAGACATAGCGCAGTTAATTTACTACATTATTCCGCTTTCCTTCAACAAAAGCTTTCAGATTGGCAACAGCAATATCCATAAGCCTTTGTCTGCTCTCTTTGGAGGCCCATGCAATATGAGGCGTTAAAATACTGTTATAACAACCTAACAGAGGATTATCCGGACGAATCGGTTCAGCAGACACAACATCGCACGCTGCAGCATAAACTTTCTTTGTTCTCAATGCCTTAGCCAAATCTTCTTCTTTAATTAAAGCCCCTCTGCTGGTATTAATAAGAATAACCCCATCTTTCATTTTGCTGATATTTTTCTCATTAATAATTCCTTCCGTTTCTGGAAACAGCGGGCAATTAAGTGAAATTACATCTGATTCCTTCAGTAATTCATCAAGCGTTACATATTGACCGATTTCCTTTCCTGAGTCATTTTGATAAGCATCATATGCAATGACCTGCATTCCAAAGGCTTTTGCCAGTTTACCAACAGCCTGTCCGATACGTCCAAACCCGATTATTCCCATTTTCTTTCCCGTAAGCTCCATTAGCGGATACTTCCAGAAACACCAGTCCTCATTATCAGACCATTCTCCCTTTTTTACAGCGTCCGAATGTTCTGCAACATGATGACAGATCTCTAACAGTAAGGCAAAGGTCATTTGGGCAACCGCTGTGGTGCCATATGTCGGGATATTGCATACGGGTATTCCCTTTTCTCTTGCTGCATTTATATCCACTACGTTATACCCCGTAGCCAGCACTCCAACATATCTAATCTGCGGACAAGCCTCAAAAACATCTCTGTCTAAGGGTGTTTTATTAACTATTACAGCCTCTGCATCTCCTATGCGGGAAATAATATCTTCTTTCGCTGTTCTGTCATATACCGTCAGAACCCCCAGTTTTTCAAATCCTTCCCAGCTTAAATCACCGGGATTCTCTGTATAACCATCTAAAATTACTATTTTCATAATTAATCCTTTCCATGGCTTCCATCTCTAAAGTCATTTAATCTTCCAAAAGAGCCCAGGCTCTGTTAATCACCCTTTTAGTACCGGCAAGCACCAAATCCCCGTCCTCTTCCTTCCACGGCTTTACTTCAAAAGAAAGAACATACGGATTGGCTGCATCCAGGAACCCTTCTTCTTTTATTACCCTGAAAAAATCCAATAACTGAACAATATCATTGGCACTGTCCGGAAAACCAAACCGGGGATGCTGGTCTCCATATGCCTCATACCCCTTTTTTACCACTGCGTTGCCTATATGAAAGTGGGTAATATAAGGTTTTAGTGTCTGAATTACAAACCTTGATGTTTCATATGTAGTAGGAAAATGAGATAAATCAACAATTAGGCCAAAATTACTACATTTGCTTCTCACGTCTGCAGCAAACCGTGCGGCATAGGGAGCCGGACCGATTAAAGCAGCTTTATCCATATCATAATCAAATACTTCCAGTTCTACATACATATCCTTTGAAGCCGCATATTCACATATATTTTCAGTTGTTTTAAGTAACTGTAAATATGCCTCATCTCTGGTATCTTTTTCCCATTTTCCAGCCAGAAATGCAATACCCTTTGCTCCCAGATATTCTGCTTCATCTACTGCTTCCAGGAGTGTCTGTTCCGCTTTTTTCCTGCCTTCCTCATCCACATTATTAGGATTCAGCGCCGGCCCCAACAGTCTTGGCTGTGCTCCATAGCAAACCTTCATATGAGCCTGTTCCAGCATTTTTTTAACCTGTTCACGAAGAACAGTATCTTTCACCTGAGTCACTTCCAGTGCATCGAAATAATCATCACAGCAAATTGTTTTAATAGAATCTAACAGTTCATATCCTGCGGGGGGATGGCTCATCCATTGGATAGTTCCAATTTGAAAATACTTATGAATTGAATCTCTCATATACCTTACCTCACGTTATTTACATAGAATAACTGCTATATCATTTACATTGGTTCCTGTAGCTCCTGTCCTGATTAGATTCCCGATTTTATCAAGTGCATGATAAGAATCGTTATTTTTTAATACATCTTCACAGCTAACTCCTAATGCTTCCAGCTTTTCTGCAGTTCTGCCATCCACAATTCCTCCGGCCGCATCCGTGGGCCCGTCCGTTCCGTCAGAACTGATTGCAAAAATAACCACATTATCCAACCCTCGTATTCCCTCTGCTGCACTCAATACAATTTCCTGATTCCTGCCGCCTTTCCCATTACCAAAAACTTTTACAATAGTTTCTCCTCCCACAATGATCGCACAGGGTGGTTTTATGCTATAATCTTTCTTTTCCACTACAGTATGTGCTATAGAAGCAATGAATTTTCCCGCCTCCCTCGCCTCACAATCAAGAGTATTGGATAAAATATATGGCTTATATCCTAATTCATTCGCGTATTTAGCCGCAGCTTTGCAAAACTCGCTGACACTGCCTGTCAAATATGTTTCCACATTATCCACACATCTAGGCGTTTCCTTTTTTAAAGCATATAAAATATGCTCCTTTAACTTTAATCCATATTTTTGTATAATACTGAATGCATCTTCACACGTAGAAGTATCCGCATAAGCCGGCCCTGAAGCAATCATATCCAGTTTATCACCCAGAATATCAGACAATACAATCGCATATATTTTTGCCGGTGCACAGTACGCTGCAAACTTTCCACCTTTTACATCGGATAACCTTTTTCTTATTGTATTAATTTCCGTAATACTGGCTCCACAATTTAAACACTGTTGAGTAACTTCCTGAATATCTTTTAAAGTAATTCCCTGAACGGGTTTCTCAAATAAAGAAGAACCGCCGCCAGAGAGCAGGAATAAGATATTATCTTTTGCTGATAATCCCTTTACCATATCAATTATTTTTTGAGTACCCATAATTGAATTATTGTCCGGAATCGGATGACCAGCTTCAATAATTTCAAAGTTCTTCAACTTCTGCTTTGAATGTCCATACTTTGTCAGGATAACTCCTTTACGAATCTGATCTCCCAGTATCTCCTGACATGTATTGGCCATTTTCCATGCTGCTTTCCCCACTGCTACAACATAAACATTCTCTATGCTTTTTCTGTCACTCAATACGGTACGGACCGCCTTATCAGGCAATACCTCTTTAATTGCCTTTTGGATTATTATTTCAGCGTCCCGATATTCTATATCCATTTTCTGTTTATACACCTCTGCTTTCCTCACTTAAGCAAATATTTTTTTAATTTTCATTAAATTCCGTCCTGTTTGTTATTCCCTCTCTTGCTGATGTTGTGTTTATATTATAGAAAGAGGAACCCTTTTTTCCCATGTTTGTGCAAACAAAGATGCCTGGCTTTTTTGTTTTTTAAATACAAAAAGTCAGGCATCGCTTTACTGTTTTATACATCTCCGGGCAGACCCACACAGAAGTTATTGTTACGCCGCCGTACCGCTTCCAGGAAATGGGGCTTATCAGACTTGGTATATCTGTTCTTTTCTTTTCAGATAAAAATAAAAGCCATTTACAAATTCCCTATCTTTATTGTTGCCAAGAGGATCCACGTTCAAGGTTTCCCTTATTTTATCCAGCCGGTAAATCAGGGTATTTTTATGTACATGCAAAAGCTTACTCGCATCACCGAGATTAAAATTCGCCATGCGCAGCGCTTCCATAATCTCCTTAAAGCTCTCAACGAATTTATCCTCGAAATTTTTTTCAATGGTATAATAAGCTACCTGCAGCTCCGTCAGTGGGAGTACCGACATAAAATACATATTGCAGTGATCATAAAAATAGAAGCTGCCTCCCTTTCCCATATTCTTCTTCAGCCATCTGCAGTGAATGTATCCCATACGGTAATTCATAAAATCAGTCTGGAAGGATCCTACATAGACGGTAAAAGAACAACCTGCACTCCGCATATACCGCAGTCCATCCCCGATAGCTTCCCCTACTACATATTTGTAATTTTTCATCAATTCCGGCAGAGGATGGTTCAGGGCTTTATACAGAAGGATATCCCCGTCCCTGGTCAGACAGATTAGATCCTGGGAGGAATGCTCCCTGCCATTTCTGAAGGCACTCAGCACATTTTCCCTCAGTTCCTGGCCGCTTTGTATATTTATCAGCACCGGCATCCTGATTATATCTTCCTTTAGCTGCAATGGCTCCATAAAACGCTCCCAGTCCTCCCTTTGCAGATCTTCATTATAAAGAATAATATTTAAAAGCTGTTCCTTCAGATTCCGCCTCTGCATCTTCTCATACTTAAACAGTTCATGCTCCAGCATGACCTCCACCGACATCTTGATGACCAATGCAATCGGCATAACCGCATCCGGTTCCCCTGTTATTCCAATGACTCCTTCTTTCCGCTTTTTATAATAAATCGCCATGTTGACGCCTTTTTTTACACCAAACTGGGTGTTCTCATTGTCAACTATGATAGTGTCCTTATCACCCCGGATAATCTGCAGAGCCACTTCGTGGTACGTTCCGATCCTGGAGGTGTTTTTACTGGCGATAATAATTCCCTTTTCGTCCATTATGTTAACATTATATTCTGTATATTGGGTGATTCTTTCAATGAATTTTTTCGCCAGTAATGCATCAATCATTATATTCTCCAAATTCCTCTGCTGTTTTGTCCGATTGTTATTTATGTATGATAACATTTTCTATAAATAACAATTAGGTTTTGAAAAACAAAACAGGATATGGTTTTTGGTTCTGGAATACAAAGATAAAATACTTTTCGATTCAAATGAATAGGAAAAGCTGCCAGAGCATTCCCTGCAGCTTTTCCACAAACAATTAGTTTTAATTCACCACATTTATCCATTTGCCTTCAATAAAAGCTTTAAGATTTGCAACCGCAATATCCATCAGTCTCTGTCTGCTTTCCTTAGGCGCCCAGGCAATATGAGGAGTTAAAATACTGTTATAGCATCCCAGCAGCGGATTATCCGGTCTGATTGGCTCTGTTGACACCACATCGCAGGCTGCCGCGTATACCTTTCCGTCCTGCAGCGCCTTTGCAAGATCTTCTTCATTAATCAGCGGTCCCCTGCTTGTATTAATAAGAATTACTCCCTCCTTCATCTTATTAATATTTTTCTCATTAATAATCCCCTCCGTTTCCGGAAACAAAGGACAATTTAACGAAATAACATCTGCTTCTTTCAGCAGCTCATCCAAAGTTACATAAGTTCCGATCTCTTTTCCGCTTTCGTTCTGATGGGCATCATATGCAAGCACATCCATGCCAAAAGCTACCGCTAATTTGCCTATTGCCTGTCCAATACGGCCAAATCCAATAATTCCCATTTTCTTTCCGGCCAGTTCCATCAATGGATATTTCCAAAAACACCAGTCTGCATTATTGGACCATTCACCTTTTTTTACAGCTTCGGAATGTTCCATAACATGGTGGCAGATTTCAAGCAATAAAGCGAAAGTCATCTGAGCAACTGCCGTTGTTCCATATGTAGGAATGTTACATACTGGTATCCCACGCTCTCTTGCAGCCTTTATGTCAATCACATTATAACCGGTTGCTAAAACACCAACATATTTAATTTGGGGGCATGCCTCAAAAACAGCCTTATCCAGCGGAGTCTTATTCACAATCACTGCATCGGCATCCCCAATTCTATCTATTACATCTTCCTTCGCTGTTCTGTCATATACAGTTAATTCACCAAGACTTTCAAACCCTTCCCAGCTTAAATCTCCGGGATTTTCCGTATATCCATCTAAAATCACAATTTTCATATTCAACTTATCTCCCATTTTTTTGTCTGTTACATTCTAAATTCTTATAACTGCAACATCCTTCCGAGCTATTCGGACATTCACACTGTTATTATCTGATTGTTTGAATTCAATCCCCCTTAAAAGCACCGGATTTTCTATTCTGTCTGAGAATACGGCTTCCACACTCTGCTCCATATCTGAAAAATTATAGATCCAGGCATATTTATTATCACAGTTTTCCCAAAGACGGATCGTGACCTCCTGATTATATGGAGCAAATGCCGCAGGCTGCATACCTGCAAATCTTAAAAGTGATGAAAACCATCGTCTGCTGACCTCATTTGCATGATGCTGATATCCATAGCCTGGCATGGAGCCTACAAGCATGGCTTTTCCTTTTCCGCAATTACTGGAGACAATTGCAATTTCCCCGTTTGAATAATATCCTTCCGCTTTTCCCTGGGTAACTTGGAATACCTGCCGGTAAACACCTGCATTGATTTTTCCATGCATTGAATCAATGGTTATATTCTTATTGGCATCCGGCCCAAGGTGAACAGAAGTCTGTATACATCCAAATACATCTTCAAAACCCCGGTTAGGCTGCATTGTTTCAATCGCATGCCCGCAATCATTAAAATAGCCGAAGCATCCTTCACTGATCAGCGTGCCTCCTCCCTTGGTCCAGACCAGCAGTTTCTTCATATCCCGGTCAGAGATTCCCACAGGATAAGGAATATATATCATATCATAATTATCGATCTGCGTCATTCTGATAATATCAGCCTGGATCCCGGAATCCACAAATGCCTGATAGCATCCTTTCAGACAATCTGAATAAATATTAGTATCATTAAATAATGAATAACAAAGGGCCTGCGCATCTTCCAGAAGCAATAAGCCAACCTGTCCCTTAACCGGTTTCGCCTTCCACAACTCTGCTGTAGCCTTATCATGGCACCAGGCTGCAAGCTTTTTAATTTCCTCCGACCTTACTGTCCGATCTCCATTCGGCGCATACCATCCATATGCCTGAAATAAATGTCCCTCATTAAGTCCCCTGTAACGGGGATTAATAAATGCAGATGCCCCTGTTCCGATACTCATTAATGCATCCATTCGAATATTTTCGGGAAATGCCATTTCATCTTTTTTGGTTTCTGCATCCGTTTTATCGCTTCTATTTTCCCAGGTTGCATCACCTATGGCCTCTGCCCTCCAGAATTCTTTGTCTCCGGATGCAGATCGGATCATATCTCCACCCATTAACGCGCTGCATTTATTTTCATACCAGAGAGTATATCCAAAAATATCTGGATGCTTTGCATATCTCCAATCATCTCCACAGCATGTGGCTATATCGCTATGTGCCTTGGCATTACCGTGCGCAATAATATTATGGGTAGAATCCGCCTGCCTTAAAACATCAATTCTAAATTGGAACCATCTTTCCTGCTGATCATTCTGGAAGCGGATCATATCAAAAAATTCCGGATGAGGCCCTGTCATTCTGGGCAATCTGATCTGTGACCAGTCTGTATAGCTATGCCGGCACCATACGCTGTGAAGCTTATCCAGTGTCCCGTATTTATTTTTCAGCCACTCCTGGAATTCTCTTTCCGTTGCATCACAATAACATAAGCCATCCGGACTGTATAAAGAACATTCATTCCACACGTCATACCCAAGAATACCATCAACGCCTCTGTAATGTTCCCCCATAGCCTGCAGGAATCCGGCCACCCCATCCCGGACCTCCTTGTGATCCATACACATGGAATGCGTTCCTCCGGCCATGGAACTGTCATTCATTTTATTAAATTTTTTATTTCCGTTTTTATCAGTAATTCTTGCATCCTGATTCTCCGCAAAAAACCAATCCGGAATGATTGTAGACATCTCCGCTATAACGGTCCGTATCCCATACTTATTTCCCAAAGCTATCAGCTTATCATACGGTTCCCAATTAAATACTCCAGGAGAGGTTTCAATTGCTGCCCAGGGAAACCAATGTCTGAAATGAGTAATTCCGTCTTCTGCGGCTTTTTTGTAATCATTCTCCCAGTCGCGTTCTGCCGGAGCGGAATATCTAAAGTATACGGCACCAAAATCAATCGTTTTTTCTGTACTCATAAGTTTTCTCTCTCCTTTATCCCTTCACAGCACCTGCTGCAATTCCTTCAACAATATTCTTCTGTAATGCAAAATATGTAATCAATAAGGGAAGCATTGACAACAAATAGCTTGCAAAAATTAAATTCCATTGTGTACTTGCTTCGCTCCTGAAAACATATTGCACTAATGTCAATGTCTGATGTTTCTTCGTCTGCAAAATCAACAACGGATACAGGAAGTCGTTCCAGATTGACATCGTATCCAATATTATTAATGTAGAAACCACATGTTTTAATAAGGGAAAATAAATTTTCCAATACATCTTAAAAGGACTGCAGCCGTCAATTACAGCAGATTCCGCCAAATCATTCGGCACACTTTTAATAAACCCCATAAAAAGAAATACGGCAAAGGGAATATTTCTTCCGATATAAGAAATACATATACCAGGAATTGAATCCATAAGATTTAAATTTTTCATCAATTTTACTGAAGGACTGAGTGACAGATAAAATGGTATCATTAGCCCTGCAATGAAAAAATAATATAGATTCCGGACAAACCTGTTTTTTGTTCTGTGCATAACAAAGGTTCCCATACCGGTCACAAGAACTATTAAAATTACGCTTACTGCCGTAATAATAAAAGTATTAAAAAAGGTTCTCGGAAAATTAGTCATCTGCCAAGCCTTTATAAAGTTAGAAAGCTCAAAGCTTGTTGGAAATGATAAAGGATTCATTAATGCCTGAGAAGGTGTTTTGACCGCTAAAACAATCATAACATAAAACGGGAACAGAAAAACACAGGTGAATAAAATCATCAGTATTTCACTGACAGTTCTTCTTACCTTCACCGGACTTATGCTGTTTTTTTTCTTTACTATCTGCTTATTATCCAATGTTATTCTCCCTCTTTCTCAGAACGACCAGTTCAAATAGTGAAAGCACTATAATGATGAGCGCCAGAATTACCCCCATTGTAGTACCGTAACCCGCCCGATAGAATTCAAACGATTCACGATAGATTGTCAATGACAATAGCTCACTGGAATTTCCCGGCCCGCCTCCTGTCAGTGCAAATATCAAATCAAATTGTTTGAAGGCACCCTCCATAACCAGTACAATATTAATTGTAAAGGAAGGAGCAATCAGAGGAAAAGTAATATAACGGAAATGCTGAAATCCTTTGGCCCCGTCTACCAGCGCCGCTTCTTTAATTTCCTTATCGATATTTTGAAGGCCGGCCAGATATATAACCATTGTATATCCTACCCCTTTCCATACCGAAACAAAAATACCGGCTGCCAGAGAGGTTGCTTTATTACCAAGCAGATTATATTTCATAACTTCGATACCCAGCATGTCACCCAGCATGGCAATTGGTTCCGTAAAAAGATAGCTCCAAATATAACCTACAATCAGTGAACTCAATACTACCGGCACAAAAATAAATGTCCTTAAAAGATTTTTAGTCTTAAATTTCTGGTTTAAAGCTAATGCCAGGGCCAGCGCACAAATATTCTGAATAACAGTCACCCAGAAAGCGTATATAAACGTATTGTAAAGCGGTTTTAAAACAACAAAATCATGAAAAAAAGTTTTATAATTCTGCAAACCAATAAAGTTAAATTTGGGGTTTAAACCATCCCAATCCGTAAAGCTGAAAAAAACCCCTTCAACTACAGGATACGTAGAAAAAATCAAAAACAGTATTAACATTGGCAGAAACATTATCCCGTATTGAAAAATATTTAGAGCTGACACGGATATTTTTTTTCTTTTATTATGATTCATATAGAATGCGCCCTTCCTTAGTGAAACAGGCCCATGCCCTTAATCCCAGGAGCATAGGCCTGCTATTTTCCTATTCTCTCATACTGGATCTTAATTCTTCAAATCCTGTCAAAAATTCTTTATCAGCATCCAAAAGTCTCTGATGCTCTTTTTCCAAGTTTGCAAGAGTAGTATCCAGATCTGTTCCTCCGATCCATTCCTGAACAATAGTTTTCATGATTTCCTTTATTCCGGGAATCCATTCTCTCTCAGAATAACCTACATATTTTCCTTCATTCAGAATGGGAATCTGATCCTGCAGGGATGCATCAACAAAGCTTGTATCCGCACCTTTTACAATAGGAACTGCATTTCTTGCTTCGGCAAGCAGCGTATTATTCTCAGGCAGGTATAAATATTTATAAACATCAATTGCCGCCTCCTTATATTTTGTTCCCGACCAGATGGATATACATGAATCAAAATCTGCAATCGTTTTATATTCATCTTCACTGTCATATAAAGGGAATGGTATGTACTTGAGTTTTCCTTCTAACTCAGGGTTCATTTCTTCAAGCTTTTTAATGGTGCTTGGACCGCTTACCATAAAAGCGCCTTCTTCTCTTGCAAATCTGGTTAAAGCATTGTCTACATCCAGTCCAAGACTGTCAGGATTTGCATATTCCAGGATTTTTTCATACGTCTCAAATAATGTTCTCCATTCTTCACCGTCCCAGCTTTTATCACCCGTACAGCACTGATAATAAAAGTCAGGATTCTTACCGGAAACTATCTGATGAAGATAACAGAATACAAAACCTGTAGCCCCCGAACCATCCTTTGCCGGAACTATAAATGGATATTCCAATCCATTGGCTTTCATTTTGTCCATATCCGCCAGAAATTCGTCGAATGTCTTCGGAGTCTCTGTAATTCCCGCCTTTTCAGCAATGTCAGTATTATACATTAATCCCCATAAAGAAAATTCAACCGGATATGCATAATCCTTTCCATTATAAACATTCATCGGTTTTTTAATATCCTGAATGGTATCCCGGATTCCTATATCAGTAATATCCAGTAAATTACCTCCCTTTGCATATGTGTTAATCTGCGATCCCCACTGATACTGGAAAAGATCCGGTGCATCGCCTGCTGCCAATTTGGAGGCCATTGCGGAATTAAATCCGGCAACACCTCCCGGAAGAACGGTTACTTCAACAGTAACATTGGGATGTTCGCTATTATAATTTGAAAAAATGGTATTCAGTGCTGTAACACATTCGGAAGCTCCCGTTGCAAACTTCAATGTAATCTGTTCCTCGTTTCCAACTTCATTAACTACATCTTCCGCCCCCTTATTTTCCACATTTTCCGTCACTTCATCTCCGCCGTCTACTGTCTCAGTTGTTCCTGAGCAACCACCCAAAGCAGTTGCCGCCAATATACCGGCCAATACGCATGCCATAAACCTTCTCTTCATAGTTCATATCCTCCTCTTATTTTAATCATCTAAAAGAGCCCATGCTCTATTGATAACTCTCTTTGTACCTGCTAAAACTAAATCCCCATTCTCTCCATTCCAGGGTTTTACCTCCAAGGAAAGGACGTATGGATTCTCTTGATCGAAGAATCCCTCTTCTTTCAGTATCTTAAAGAAATCCAATAGCTGCTGCGTATCGTTCGCACCCCCGGGGAAACCAAATCTGGGATGCTGATCGCCATATGCTTCATACCCTTCCTTCACAACAGCATTACCAATATGAAAATGTGTTATAAAGGGCCGCAATGTCTGTATAACAAATTTTGAAGTCTCATATGTGGTTGGGAAATGAGATAAATCCACAATAAGGCCAAAGTTACTGCACATACATTTCATATCAGCTGCAAATTTTGCTGCATAAGGCGCCGGACCTATTAAGGCCGCCTTATCCATATCATAGTCAAATACTTCCAGTTCGACTGTCATCCCTTTTCCAGCCGCATAATCACATACATTTTTTGTAGTTTTCAAAAGTTGCTGATATGCTTTTTCTTTTGTCTTTTCTTCCCATTTCCCGGCCAGAAAAGCAATACCTCCCGCCCCTAAATATTCAGCTTCATCCACAGCATCCATAAGAGTTTTTTCTGCCTTAAGTCTGCCATTTTCATCGATATCATTTGGATTCAATCCCGGCCCCAGCAGCCTTGGCTGTGCTCCATAGCACACTTTTATGTGTGACTGCTCCAGCATTCTCCTTGCACTCTCACGTACTGCCTCTTCTTTCATCTGCGTTACTTCCAACACATCAAAGTAATCATCGCAGCAGATAGTTTTAATGGAATCCAACACCTCATAGTCTGCAGGGGGATGACTCATCCACTGAATTGTCCCAATTTGGAAATACTTATGTATCGAATCCTTCATAACACTTCCCTCCTTATGCTTTGCAAAGAATGACTGCTATATCATTCACATTAGTTCCTGTTGCACCGGTTTTAATTAATCCCCCTATCTTTTCCAAGGCATGATAAGAATCATTATTTCTTAATGCCTCTTCACATTTTATTCCCAGAGCTTCCAACTCTTCGGCTGTTTTTCCATTCACAATTCCGCCGGCTGCATCCGTTGGTCCATCTGTGCCGTCTGAACTGATTGAAAATACTACCACATTTTCCAAATCCCTTATTCCTTCTGCGGCGCTTAACGCTATTTCCTGATTCCTGCCGCCTTTTCCCCTCCCGGAAACTTTAACCACTGTCTCCCCGCCTACTATTACCGCACACGGCGTTTTTAAACTGTATTCTTTCTTTTCTAATACAGTACGTGCAATAGATGCGATGAATCTTCCGGCTTCTTTTGCCTCACAGTCTAATGTATCGGACAAAATATAGGGAATGTATCCCAATTCTTTTGCATACTTCGCTGCTGCTTTACAGAATTCGCTTACACTGCCTGTCAAATATGTTTCTACATTATTCACGTATCTCGGTGTTTCTTCTTTTAAAGCAGAAAGAATATTTTCTTTTAACTTCAGATCGTATTTTTGAATAATATGAAAGGCATCCTCACATGTAGATGTGTCTGCATAAGCTGGTCCTGAGGCTATCATATCCAGTTTATCTCCCAGAATATCTGACAATACAATTGCATAAACTCTGGCAGGCGCACAATATGCAGCAAATTTCCCGCCCTTGACATCCGATAACCTTTTTCTTATCGTATTTATTTCTGTAATATCAGCCCCGCATTTTAAACATTGCTGTGTTACTTCCTGGAGATCTTCCAACGTAATTCCACGAATTGGTTTTTCAAATAAAGAGGAACCTCCTCCGGATAATAAAAAAATAATATTATCTTTTTCTGTCAGCGTCTTAACCATGTCAATAATCTTCTGCGTTCCGGCAATTGAATTATTATCAGGTATAGGGTGACCCGCTTCAATAATTTCAAATTTATCAAGCGGTTTTTCTGCATGACCGTATTTTGTAAGAATAATACCTTTTCTAATGTGCTCGCCAAGAATTTCCTGACATGTATATGCCATTTTCCAGGCTGCTTTTCCGATTGACACTACATAAACATTTTCCAGGCTCTTTCTTTTATTCAATACGGTTCGGACTGCTTTATCCGGCATTACTTCTTCAATAGCCTTACGGATAATTATTTCAGCGTCCCTGTATTCTGCTCTCATTCTCTGTCCATACACCTCTGCTTTCTTTCATAAGCAAGGTATTGATTTGCTCACTGCTGTTTTGTATAAATTAATTATAGTCATGCTTCACGAAATCTTCTCGTCCTCCTTCTACAAAGAATTCCGCCTTTTTTTGTGTTGTCAATACAAATAAAAAAGGAATGAAACTATTTCTCATTCCTCATTTGAATTTTCAGTTTTCTATTTTCTCAAAAGATAATAATAAAAGCATTCCATAAATTCCCTGTCCGAATTTTTCGCAAGAGGATTCATGTTAAGAATTTCCCTGATTTTATCCAGCCTGTACACCAGCGTATTCTTATGTACATGCAGCCAGTCACTGGCATTATTCAGGTTATATTCCTTTTCAATTAAAGCACCTATCGTTTCAAGATAATTATCAATAAACTTTTGTCCCAGCTTCTGCTTGAGCATCAAAAACAGCGTATGGAATTCTGTCATTGATGCCATTGACTCCAGATATTTCACTATATAATCATAAAAATAAAAGCTTCCTGATTTTCTTATATTTTTCTGCATCCACAGGCAATACAGATAGGCCTGACGATAGTACATGATGTCATTTTGTAAAGGCCCTATATATATCCCTGACTTAATATCCGCATGCCTGATATACTGCAGAAAGGCAGCGAGATACTCTGCAATCATATATTTGTAATCCTGCATGATATATCCGATCGGGCAGTCAATGGATTTAAAAATCACCAAAAAACCTTCCCTGGTAATGTCAACAAAATCCTGTCTTGAAAAATATTTGTTGTCCTCCAGAAGCTGTCTTAGTTTTTCCCCGCTCACCGTACTGTCCTTACATTCTATCAAAATAGGCACACGCACCATATCTTCTTCCAGATTCAATGCAACAATATATTTTGTTAAATCCTCTCTGACAAAATCATCACTATACAAAATCAGGTGTATCAGCTGTTCCTTTAAATTATATTTTCTCAAGCTTTCAAATTTATAGGATTCATACTCCAGCATTAATTCTACAGACATCTTAACAATTTTTGCCACCGGCATTATTTCCCTTGGATCACCTGACAAACCAACTACGCCTTCTTTTCTTTTATTTACATGAACCACCATATTAACACCGCATTTTACGCCTTTATCCGAATCTTCTTTCGTTACAACCCTGCTGTCCTCATCTCCTTTCATCAGCTGAAATGCTACCTCATGGAAAGTACCGACCCTTTCCTTCATTCTGCTCGCTATGATAATCCCGTCCTCGTCCATAATATTAATATTATATTCCGTAAACTGTGATAGTTTATCTATTAAACGTTCCGCAAACAACCTGTCAATCATCTTTAATATACCTGCCAGTTCTATTTACTACTAATTAATAGTATATATGTATTTTCTTAATCTGGCTAGAAATAATTATTAACATTAGTATATAATATTTACCATATTTGCTAAAGCGCCAACATCTTCCATTATATTCTGACCTTATTCTATGTTTCGTTATAATTAACAGCTGCAGAAGTACACTTTTCTCAGTACATACTTGACTTTTTTGTGTTGCCAGTTTATAGTAAATAAGAATTTAATACAGATGCACGCTAGGGGAGCCGATTGCTGAGACTGAAACCGATGGTTTCTGACCCTTACCACTTGACCCGGGTAATACCGGCGTAAGGAAGCACCTTTGTAAAAGCAAATAAGATCAACTTATACCTTCTATTATTTGTCTTTACACAGGAACGTCATATGATTGTAATTGTCTGCGTAATAATTATAAAAGTTATTGCCGCCGTTGCAGTCATTGTTTCCCCTCTTTGCGTACGAATACCAAGGAGGTTTTTTTATGAGCAAAAGTTCTATCACCGTAAAGCAAGTCGTTTATTCCGGCGTTGCCATTGCCCTGGCAACCGTCATCGCCACCGTTATCAAGCTGCCCAGCCTGCCTAACGGCGGATCCATCACCCTTTTTTCCATGTTAATCGTCTGTCTGGCCGGTTACTGGTATGGTCCGAAAGTCGGCATCATAGCCGCTCTGGCCTATGGTGTGCTGCAGTTTATTACCGGGCCTTATGTGGTTCATCCCGCCCAGGTCCTTCTGGACTTTCCGCTGGCATTCGGCGCCCTCGGTCTTTCCGGATTCTTCAGCAAATCAAAGCACGGCCTTCTGAAGGGTTATCTCGTGGGCGTAGCCGGTCGGTTCCTGTTCCATGAAATTTCCGGATTTATTTTCTATACCACTTATGTGGGTGACTTTGGGGGAAATATGGCCGCCATCTGGGCATCTACCCTTTATAACCTCAGCTATATTCTTCCGGAAGCGATTCTTACCGTTATCCTTATTGCCCTTCCCCCGGTGGAGAAGGTGATGGGAAGGCTGAAGGTTATGGCTACGGGCAGTAACTAAATCCATGAAAAAAGGTATGACGGGCAAATACCATTCTCTCTCCGCCCCTTCCATAGAAAGCGTGCCTTAAGGCACACTGAAAAACGGCCCTGTCTAAAATTCAGACAGGGCCGCCATATTGCAGAAACTATATACCGTTTTGGGAAGCTTACTGAATCTCAATGCTCCAGCTGTTCCGGTACACACCGCCGGCCTTCAGGCTTACCAGGCCCGGCTGGTCGGAAAGCTCCTCTACAACTCCCTGTCTTGAAGGAAGGGACGACCAGGGTTCTATACAAACATAAGGTGCTTCAGTTAATGTGGCATGCCAGAAACCGATATAGTCCATATCCGGGTAACTCACTGTCACACGGCGCGTACCCCTGTCTGATTTTAATGACACCATTTTCGGCACCTGTGTCAGAACAATGGCGTCATTATCGAAGAGGCTGTGCCGTAACGGTATCTTTTTCCCGTCTTCCAGAGGGAAAGGTTCTGTACTGCCATCCACGAAACACTCCGGGGAAAATCCGATTCTGACAGGTTCGTCATACTCTTTTCTGCCGGCAAATTCCAGATAATAATCTTCAAATCCAAGAGACTCCTCCATGGGAACCAGAAAACCGGGATGCCCGCCGATTCCGAAATACATAGTCTTTTCATCATGATTCTCCACCTGATAAGTAATATGAAGGACATCCCCGTCCAGTTCATATATTACCCGGTAGGTAAACGCATAGGGGTAATGTTTCCGTGTCTCTTCCCCGGCGTCCAGCCGGAAAACGATGCGATCCTCCGTCTGTTCTTCCGCAATAAGTTCCGTCACATGTACAAAGCCGTGGAGCGGCATGGGATAACTTTTACCGTCCAGCGTATATCTTCCTTCCGTCATACGGGCAATATAGGGAAAGAGGTTAGGCGCTTTTTCATCCCAGTATTGCGGATCGGCCTGCCACAGGTACTCCCTGCCGTCCCGTATAATGGACTGCATTTCGCCCCCTCTGCTGCTTATCTGTACCTGCAGTTTTTCGTTTGTAATTGATAAATTCATAGCTGCTCTCCTTATCCCTTTCCTTCCATGCTGTCAGGGCTTATATTTTTCGTGTAATATGCAAAACACGGATGGCTTTTGTATCCCATCCGTTACCGGAAAGGATTATAAAACCGGTTGCCGTCGTAGAACGTAATCACCAGCGCCCCCACGACAAAACAGATGACAAAAGCCAGTGTCAGATAATCATTGCGTTCCAGGGACTTCCCCATGTACCACGTCCTTTTTTTCTTCTTCCCGAAGCCTCTCAGCTCCATGGCATTACTCACCACATCGATGCGATCCATACTGGAAAAAATGAGAGGGAAAATAATGTTAGCCATATTTTTAAGGCGTTTAAACAGGGATGCCTTGTTGGACATTTCAATTCCCCTTGCTTCCTGGGCATGTTTTATTTTGGTAAAATCGGATTGTACATCCGGCACATAACGCAGGGCAATAGCGATGGCATATCCCACGTTATAGCTGATTCCGAGACGGTTCATACTCGCTGCAAATTCGCTGGGGTTGGTGGTCACCATGAACATCAGCACCACCGGTACCACGGTGAAATACTTCAGCATGATATTGAACTCGTAAAACAACTGCTCGGTAGTAACGCTGTAACGTCCCGCTATGTGGAACAGCACCGTCTTGGTTCCGTAGATTTCCGTTCCCTGGTAAGGGGAAAAAAGGAAAACGGTCAGCAGGTTCAGGAACAGGAAAAAAAGGATAAACTTGAATACCGTCCCCACCTGCTTCCATTCGGTTTTGGACACCTTGAAGATCAACAGGCTGACGGCCAGCATGACAGCAAGAATCCTGGTATCATAGGTGAGCATGCCCGCGATGGACCAGAGAATAAAAAACAGCATCTTCGTCACGCCGCTCAGACGGTGGATCCAGGTATTCTTGGGCGTATAAGTCAGAAGTCTAGCCATTGGCTCTCTCCTCTCTTTCATAATAGATAAACCGTTCTACAAAACCGGAAGGATCCGGGATCCCGCATCTCACCGCCAGATCATACAGCGATGTCTTTTTCAGGTATGCTTTATCCGCTATGGCTTCACTGGTCAATACTCTGGCGGGGATATCGTCCGCTATCAGCTCGCCGTCCGCAATGACAATAGCCCGGTCCGTATATTCCAGCATCAGATGCATATCGTGAGTGATCATCATAATGGTAATCCCCAGGCGGTCATTGATTTCCTTCAGAAAATCCATAATTTCCGTATAATGCCTGAAATCCTGTCCCGCCGTAGGCTCGTCCAGAATCAGGACCTCCGGATTCATTACGAGGATAGAGGCGATGGTCACCCTCTTTTTCTGTCCGAAGCTCAGTGCAGAGACGGGCCAGTTACGAAAAGGATACAAACCGCAGATCTTCAGCGTTTCAAAGACCCGTTCCTTCACTTCTTCTTCGGGAACGCCCCGTACCACCAGCCCCAATGCCACTTCATCATATATCATAGGTTTGCTGATCATCTGATTGGGATTCTGCATGACAAGGCCGATTACCTCGCCCCGTTCCTTTATGGATTTGGTGGAAATGTCCGTACCGCCCAGCAGAATGCTCCCTCTGTCCGGGTTAATAAAACCGCACACCAGATTGGAAAGGGTACTTTTTCCTGCACCGTTTTTCCCTACAATGCTGAGCATTTCCCCTTTTTCTATTTTAAATGCAATATTCCGGAGAACCGGATTTCCTGTAATATAGGAGAAATCCAAATCCAGTACCTCCAGGGCCGATTCCTTTCCGGGCCGGGCAGGAGGAAGCTGGGCCTTCCGGTACCACGCCTGTATCTTTTCCTTGTAAGGCTCCAGATCCATACTTTCAATATGCTGGGGACAGGTTTCCCGGAGAATTTCGCAGCCGGCATGCTTTAAAGCCGTGATATACAGCGGCTCCCGGATCCCTTCTTTCTCAAGGATGTCCGTACAGAGCAGCTCGTCCGGCTTTTTGTCCGCGACAATCCGGCCATCTCCCACTACCACAATCCGATCCACATCCCGGTATAGGGCATCCTCCAGCCTGTGTTCGATAATAAGCACGGTTTTACCGGTCGTCCGGCTGATTTTATCGATTAAGTCTATGGCTTTTTTCCCGGTTGCCGGGTCAAGATTTGCCAAAGGTTCATCAAATAACAGAATGTCCACGTCATCTATCAGCACGCCGGCCATGGAAACTCTTTGCTTCTGGCCGCCTGACAGCTCCGTGGGGGCATGGCTTAACAGTGATTTTACATCCACGGTTTCTGCCACTTCATCAACCTTTGAAAACATTTCCTCCTGAGGCACACAATCATTCTCCAGGGCGAACGCGATATCCTCCGCCACAGTGAGGCCGATGAACTGTCCGTCCGTATCCTGAAGCACGGTGCCGACCAGCTTGGACATACCAAAAATCCCTGCCTTCGAAGGATCCTCTCCCCCCACAATCAGCGTCCCCTGGCTTTCCCCCGGAAATGAAAAAGGAACCAGACCGTTGATACAATGGGCCAGTGTGGATTTTCCGGATCCGGAGGGTCCCACTATCAGGACTTTCTCACCCGGATATATCGCAAGGTCTATATTGTACAGCGTCGGTTCTACCTGAGAACGGTATTTAAATGTATAATCCTTGAATTCAATAATCGGGGTCATATTTTACCTCACTTTTTTTCCTTCCTGCGTACAGCCATCCGCGGCAACGGATTCTATCCGGGCAGGAAGTCCCGGAGGCACAGGCTCAGAACCGTTTCCACGGCAGAACCTATGCCTCCCGGTATTCTTCTCTTATACCCCGAATTTAAGTTCGTGGGGACTGCTGTGCCGCAGGTATGGCGTCCTGCCAGCTGAACTTCTCAGGAAATTAATCTTCCGAGGAAGTTAATCTTCCGAGGAAGTTAATCTTCCTTGGATAAACTTGACGATTTCGCCCCAATCTTGGAATATGCCAGGGCGAGCAGTGTCCCCAGTACAGCCGCTACCACAATATTACCGATAAATGCAAGAACACCCTGAGTAAATACCTTGTTGGAAGGCTCCGCATAAATCAAAATATCAAGGATAGGAGCGAGGACAATCCAGGCAAGGGCATTGGCAATAATCTGCACAACATTGAACAGGGCAATCGCTTTGCCGTTGAAGCCACCGTTCTTAATGGCATACTTGGATGCAAACAATCCCATCAGGATACCGAACAGGGCATCCGGGAACACCCAGCTCCACCAAACGCTTCCATAAAAAAGCGCATCTCCCAGTGCATGTCCGATCAGGCCGATAGCTCCGCCGACGATAGGTCCGAAAACTGCCGAAAAAAATGTCAGGACTGCAACTCTGGACTGCAAAGCGGTGTTGGGGATGATGGCGAAAGGAACCTGTACATTGGTGAGAACGATGAAAAGTGCGGTTCCGATGCCGATTGCAACGACTTCTTTGATACCGAATTTCTGTTTCATTTGGGTCTCCTCCTCATAAAAAAGTGTGTTACGGCGCTGCTGCGGAATTTTCCGGCAAGCCGGACACTCCCCGGCAGGCCATTCTTATGTAGCCTTTTGCCGGAAACCCTCAGTTCCCGGGATCGGTTGCTCCTGGAAATTGAAGTTCCCTACTCAACTAACTATATCGGATTTTCATTCCTTTTGCAATGGTTTCCCTGAATTTCCCAGGGTTGTTTCACGAAGAAATCCCACGCTGTACCTCTCCAACTTCGAACGGGACCGGATTCTTTAATATTCTTGGCGGTACTTTTAATGGCAAAAAAGCACAAAATCCCCCTATCTGTACATTTACTTCTTTTTTTAATCATGTATTATAAATATATCTTAGTAGAAGCTTTCTATCTCTACGAAGATATACTTTCCAAGCAGTTTCCGGTCATCACAAAGCAGATCCATCATCTCGCTGACAGGTGTTGTGTTCCCTGTTTTGATTTGTACCAGCCTCAAGATATTTAAGGCGAATTTCCTGATGAGTGCGAGATTGTTTCTGGACTTTTTGGCAGGTGATCGGTCTTCGCGGAAAGTAACATCCAGGACATGGTGCAGGCGGTTTTCCACACTCCAGTGTTCCCGCTTGCACCTTCCCATTTCTTTGGCGTTTAACTCCCTGTCAGAAATAATCCCTACTATCTGAATGTCATCTCCCTCCCGATCTCCTTTCCCCGGTGAAGGCTGTCTGGGCGATCCTTCCAATAGGAACTTCTCTTTGGATGGCGTTATATCATTTCCATCTTCATCCCGCACAATCAGTATACGGGTCTGCTCCACATAACCAACACTTTTCAGGAACGGCCATTCCTCCGTTGTTTTCGCCACAAAGGATGCATCATTTATTATCCGGTACTCCCGGTATTCATATCGGTCTCTGTTTTTCTCTGCATACGACACCTCATCATACTTTTGGCTCAACTCCGGGTACCTTGTTTGACAGGCCGGGTTCCCTTCCCTGCGTTTCCGGTCCGCCTTCATTCCTTCGAACTGCCTGACAATCTCATCATAACTATTCGGCTGGTTTCTCTTTACCATCAGAACAAAATGCCCACCCTGGCTAATAATCTGTTCCATCACACTTGTTTGTGTATTGAGCGCATCCGCTGTAATCGTGCTCTCACATATATCCAGATAGGACAGCAATTTCGGGATATTCGTGACCTCACTTTCTTTATCCGGGATTGGCAGCTGTGCCAGAACCAACCCTGTTACCGCTTCCAGAACATGTAACATCATAGGGGCACGTTTTCCCTTACATTTCTCGGCGGCCGCCCTGATTGCTTTCCCATCCACTGCCAGGTGTGTTCCTTTCGTACTGACGACCGATCCGATCCATTCGATGAAAACAAACAGGAACAATTCTTCATCCAACCCGCTCAATAGACGGGATACCGTAGAAAGCGATGCAATCCCGCCCGGCAGGGGAAAACCATTCTTTTTCAGCCATCCCTCATGCCGTCGACACCACCCGAGACACCGGCGCAAAGTGGTATGGCCGGTCGCATAATCTGCAATCAGATAGGTCAACACCGCAGCCAATTCACGTTTTTTCGCACGCGGGTTGCGTGGGTCTTCCACCGTTTTCATGTACTCATATATCGGCTTCACCAGAAAAACGGCTTCCTCACACCTCCGCTTCCAAGCGTTCGAGGAGCTTCTGCTGTACGGGGTTGATTTTTGATATCGCCCTTTCTTTTCCGATCATTACCAAATATATGCCTTTTAAAGGCGCAAGGCTTTTTATATCTATCTTATGTTTCTTGAAAATCCTCCTGTTCAGGGATGCCGCCTGCGCATTGAACGGATACCGAAAATCTTCTTTTGCCCTTAGCCCTTCCATCTGCAGATGACTGTTTGGTGACCGGCGCATACCTATACTATAAGGATAGTATACCTCTACAGAGCAATAAAATCGAGGGTTATGGATACTTTTGTATAGCATCCATAACCCTCGATGAAACCTGGACTATTGAGTCATTCAACTTATCTTCATGAAACAACCCTGTGGTTTTCTGTTTCCCTGGCAACTACCGCATCTACTGCTGCAAGATTCCCATTTCCGAACTACTTCTTAAATAATCAAACTTTAAAAAGGGACGAGCCACGGCTCTGTAATAAATTATTTCAACATACTAACTAATTCACACACTAATCCCGTTTTGACATGTTCTTTAAAATGACTACACATTTCACGGATATTTTTTCGAGCCTGCTTATCCAGTTCATACCTTTCTGTTACACTGTTCTCCAGATATTGGATGGATACTTTTACAATTCTTTCCAGCATCCTGTTATACTCCAGCTGCCATTTTGCATTATTACTCTCGGAAATATACTTGTCATATATTTCCTTATAATATTTGATCTGCCTTAAACAATATTTCAAGTTTGAGCCTGTATTGGTATTGTCAATAAATAACCTGGAATCGATATCGCGAATCTTCTCGAACTCAAACATCTCATAAGAATTTTTTTGCAATTCTCTCTCAAAAAGGAAACGACTATAGTGCGTATTGATATGTGACAAATCCGGGTCATTAAAGAATTCCTTTGAAACCTTAAATGCATTATCAAAAAACCTGCCTGCTTCATCCAGCCTATTCTTATTTAGCATACTAATCGCATATTGCAACCAGTAAAAGGGATTTGTTTTGGAAACCTTCGATTCTCTCAGTCTATCATAAAAAGAAATAGCAAGTTCATCCAGCTCTCCCGCCCCACTGTTCGTTATCAAATGAATGTTTGATCTTGATACCAGATTTTTTCGAATAGAATATTTAATATCACTGGATATCACCTTTGATGAATTAATATAAATTTGGGCTGCAATACTCAATATAAAATCATTGTCAAAATCCTTCAGTAAATAATCCGCAAAAATTGGAGACAATGTTTCTACTTCTTGCTCTTTCACATTCAAAATTTCTACCAAATCAGGACTTTTTACCATTCGAAAGAATTGTTTCAAACTAATTCCCAAAAGTTGGAGAATATGTAAACTATTCATTTTAATACCTAACTTTGAAAGAATTGCGTCTGCTATTAAGAACTCGCATATGTCCTTTTTCTTTTTTACAGCTATCATTATTTTCGAAATTTTATTCTTTACATCCTCCGATTTCAAAATAAAATAGGAAAGATTCGCAAATTCTTTTTTACAGCTTGTTTTATAATACCGAATGTGTTTCTCCTCGTTTATTGTACCTAAATCTCCCCAGTATCCATATGTACTGAATGTCTGGTATACATGTGGAAGTTCTTTTTGATCCAGTTTATTTAAATCAATTTCGTCCACTTCTTCCGATTTTACAGTCTTCTTCCTGTATAACTGATTACACAAATTATCCTTAATAGGTGTTCTTGCAAACAGAAGAAACCTTGCCCTTACAGATACTTTCTTGTATATCACATCCAATTTATTCATAAATTCACCAAAATCATCAACTACAATAAAATATTGCTTATAGCTTTGCGTCTCTGTCTCGATCTTTTCGATTTCGTCATAAATATTTTCTGTACTGATCAATTCATAAACTGGATGTGTAATGCACAAATTATTCATTAAAATATGCTTAAAAATACTTTTTCCATTTCCCAGCTTGGAATGCAGTATCAGTGTTCTGACTGACATATCCTGTAATACACGCTGTACTTCTTCTAGTTTCGATGTCCTGTCAATTATTACCTTATCCTCTGTATTAATAAATTTTGTTTCGAATTTACCCTTTACAAAAAAAGAAAACACCTCATTTCCACTGATAGAACCTAATAAAGAATACGGATAAGTTTCCGGGGTTATCCGCTCAAATGCCGTCGTTTTATCCAGCACTTGCTTGAATACTTCTTTTTCATACTCTCTTAATTGTTCTGAAAACCTTTTTACCCCTTTAAAGGAATATTTACCCAATGTCTGGAATCGATATGCCTTATCTGAATTTGCTTCATCTTTTTTAGAATAATCTATAAAAAGACATTTATTTTTGGCCTCATCTATTATTATGCTTTGTAGACTGAAATCATAATCTAAGGAATATCCCAAGAAGATGACTCTTTTCGCCCCAAATAAATCATCCACAAACAGGGACTTCCAGTCGCTTTCCAGAAAGTAATCTTTGAAAAAGCTTTCATGGGTTATCCTAAAACACCTTTCAAAGCTCTCATAATCCTTTACGCCCTCTGTATCCTTTATAAAACCATTGATATGAATGATCGAATTTATAACAGCGCTTGGTTCCGTATCTACCAAAATATTAAAGCTTTTTCTTTTTATTTTTCTCTTTTCTGATCCTAATTCTGCCAGATTATCATAATTAGTAGTATAAATTCTTTTCCACGGCAAACTGAGCAACCATTCATGGGACTCACAAATGGACTTTGCCAAAAACTGCTTTTTTAGCTCTTCCAGCAAAGGTACGATTCCTTCGTTCCAATCTGCAAAGTGATTCAGATATCTCGAACAGGCAATATTCAAATTATCCGTTTGTGCATTTCCCACCGTGTCACATAAATAATGCGCCAACTCTGTCCCCGTTTTAAATAAACCACCCTCGCATCTGTTTCCAATAGAAAAACCCGCTCCTAAAAACAAAACTGCTTCTCCATTTAATATTTCCTGATATATTGTTCTGTAATTCATAGTACATTCACCTCTTATCACTTCAGAGTATTAAAATACTCTACTTATGGCTATCTGCTGTTGCCCTTCACGGCCCCTTGTGCCGCCGCCGTATGGTTTTGCCTGCCCGTTTTTCCTCCCGGCTATACCATGGAGCGGCGGCACAGAGGGGCTATAAATGGTAACAACAGCGCAGCCCCCTATTAAAGTACCACTTCCTCCGCCAACGCAAACGAATAAATAATCTTCTCCTTCACCCGCCTGCCCGTCAGCTGCTCCAATGCCCTGGCATAATAATCCAGCTGTACCCGGTACCGGTTCACCAGCTCCTGCGCCCGGGTGACCGCATCCGTTTTATAATCGGCAACCACCAGGCCGTCCTCCTCCTCCAGATACACATCAATAATCCCCTGGATAAGCAGGGTTTCCTCCTGGGGAAATTCGGGGTTCAGCGTGCTTGCCGGCAGCCCCAGCACAAAGGGCTGCTCTTTATGAAGCTTGTTCCCAACCGCGGCCCGGGCCATCCGTAAGGCCAGGCCGGACGACAGGAACCCGGCCATTTTATCCGGGCTTACCGCCGCCCGGAATTCCCGGCTGAGCCTGCCTTCCGCGGCCATCTGATTAAGCAGTTCCTCCACTCTTTCCCGGCTTACAGGCCCGGATTCCGTTTCCTGTATCAGGCATTCAAAGGGGAATACCTCCAAAGCTTTATGGTAGGCGCTTCCTCTGGCGGTTCCGCTTACCTTTTCTTCTTCCCGGATAAAACGGGGCAGGTAAGGAACTATCTCCTTTTCTTCAAACAGATGCCAGGCTTCTTCCGCCGCTTCCTCCATACCCGCTTTTTTCAGTTCGGAAACCGTCGTCTTGGTATACAAATTTTTCAGGTTCTCATGGGGATACACACTTTCCATCCGTTCCCGGAGCAGACGGACCTCTTCCCCTTCTTCCTGCTTTCCTTCCAGCGCTTCCTTTTCAAAACGCTGCAGTCTCTGCTTCAGAGATTCCTTCCCCTGCTCCTCTTCCATATGATCCTGCAGCAGATCCGCCGCCGTAAGCATTTCCACCTCCTGGCCGCAGACAGCCCAGGCGGGAAGAAGCCAGTCCAGGTACGAGGCTGCCTCGCTGCGTGTCAGGAAGCGCAGACGGTTGTCTGCCGTGTTCCTCTTCATAGCCCCCTCTTCCAGGATCCGGTCCACCTTTTCCCCATCCTTGCAGCTGCCGGTAAGGATCAGTTTTTCCTGGGGCCTGGTCATGGCCACATATAAAACACGCAGCTCTTCTCCCAGGCTGTCCCTGCGCAGCTTGCCGGAAAGCACGCTTTTCTTCAGGGTGTTTCCCTTCACCCGGGATTCTATGTCCATAAAATCAAGGGCAATTCCGTAATCCATGTCCATTATCACCGGTTTGCTGGTATCCTGCATGTTGAACTTCTTGGACAGCCCGGAAACGAAGCAGACGGGGAATTCCAGTCCCTTGGATTTATGGATGCTCATGATCCGCACGGTGTCCGCATTTTCATCCTGTATGTTGGCTTCCCCGTAATCGATATTGTATTTTTCCACCTGCTCCATGTAGCGGATAAAATGGAACAGGCCGAAATAGCTTGTTTTCTCGAAATTTTCCGCCTTTGCAAGAAGCATTTCCACATTGGCCCTGCGCTGCTCCCCGCCGGGCAGGGCGGATATGGTGTACAGGTATCCGGTTTCCTGAAGGAACTGCTCCATAAGCTGATGGATAGGCATATAAGCAACGTACCGCCGGAACCGATCCAGCATGTCGTGAAAACGGCCGGCTTTGCCACAAAGCTCCTCCCTGCTGCCTTGCCGGGCATAAGCGGTCAGGCAGGTATAAAGCCGCCGCCCCGCGCCGCCCATTTCCGCTTTCATGCAGGCGATATCCTCATCGGTAAAACCTGCCGCATCCGATTTCAAAACGCCGAAAAGAGGGATATCCTGAAGGGGGTTTCCAAGCACTTTCAGGAAATTCAGTATGGTCTGCACCTCCGTCGCCGCAAAATAGCCGGTTTTGGAGGTGATGTAAACAGGAATGCCGCTTTTTTCCAGCACCTTTTTAAATACCTCATCCCAACCTGCCGTGGTCCTAAGCAGGATGACAATATCCCCATAGCCGGCAGGCCGCAGGCCGCCGGTATCCTTATCCGCCACCGGCAGCCTTCCCACTATCCGGCGGATTTTACCTGCAACTGCCAGCGCTTCCCGTTCCCGGTCCTCCAGTCCGTCCTCTTCCGCCAGGGTGAGCAGTACCTCGGTACGGTACACGTCCTCTTCTTCCCCTTCCGGCTCCGGGAAAACGGCTCCGGGATACAGCGCGGCGTCCTTATCGTATTCCACGCCCCCCAGATCCCGTCCCATCAGCACGGAAAAGCAGGCATTGACGCTGTCCGTCACCTGGTGCCGGCTTCTGAAATTCTGTTTCAGGTCAATGCGGCGTTCTTTCCCCCCGTCTTTCCCGTAACGTTCAAACTTCTCCATGAACAGCTCCGGCCTGGCCAGACGGAATTTATAAATGCTCTGCTTCACATCCCCGACCATAAACCGGTTGAATCTGCCGTCCTCTTCCCCGGAGATACTTTTCAGCAGATATTCCTGCACCAGGTTGCTGTCCTGGTATTCGTCAATCATGATTTCCGCGTAATAGTCCCGCATTTCCCGGGCCGCTGCTGTGGGATATACCCCATCCTCCCTTTTTTCCGTAAGTATCCGCAGGGCCATATGCTCCATATCATGGAAATCCAAGAGATTCTTTTCCCGCTTTTTCTCATCCAGGCGGATCCGGAAATCGTTGGTCAGAGATAAAAGGCAGGATACATACGGGGCGCAGGCCGCCATACGCTCCGCCTGGGACCGGGGAGAGGCATAGAAATATTTCTTCGCCAGCCCGCCCAGCAAATCCTTCACAATCCCCCTTATTTCCTTGGCCCGTTCCCTTTTTTCAGGGGACACGCCGGTATCTTTTTTGGAGCTGATCCTGCCGAAGGAAAGCCCGGCAAAGCCTTCATACAGCTCCTGAAGGCTTTTTGCCGCCCGCAGTTGTTCCAGGGTGCATTTGTCCTCTTCCAGGGTATCCAGATACATATAAGGGCCATCCGGCTCCCTGCTGATCGTCAGGGCCTGTTCCAGGCTGTCCGCCGCTTCCCCCAGCATGGTATGCACATATTCCTCCAGCAGTTCCACCCAACGGCATTGCTCCATAGTCTCCGGGGATACCGCGTAATCCCTGCCGTGTTCTTCCAGCCATTCGCCCGGCCAGGGATAGCTCATGGCGAACTCATACAGTCCTAAAATCTGTTCCTCCAGACGTTTTTCCTTCCCTGTCGGTGCAAAATATTCCACACAGGCGAGAAAATCTTCTTCCCCCTTTGTAAAATATTCCTCCAGCATCTGAGCCAGCACGTCCTGCATCAGCAGCCGGATTTCCCCGTCATCCGCCACCCGGAAATCCGGATCCAGATCGATTTCATCAAAATGATTCCGTATAATATAGAGGCAGAAGCTGTCTATCGTCGTTATCTGGGCATTATGAATCAGCGTCAGCTGCTTAAGCAGATGGGCGTTGCCCGGATTCTCGTCCACTCTGGCGGAAAGCGCCTGGGTAATCCGTTCCCTCATCTGGGCCGCCGCCGCATTGGTAAAGGTAACCACCAGAAGCCTGTCAATATCCACCGGATGATCCCCATCGCTCACCATCTGTATGATCCGTTCCACCAAAACGGCCGTCTTTCCGCTTCCTGCCGCCGCCGATACCAGAATGCTGCTGTTTCTTGCCTCAATGGTCGCCTGCTGATCCGGTGTAAATGTCACTGCCATTTCCTGCTCCTTCCAACGCTTTCTTAATCTTTTCCAGCGCTTCCTCTTCCTCCAGTTTTTCCAGCTCACGCTTCCGGAACCCCGGTATTTTCCGGTCGAATCCGCACACCCTGCTATAAGGGCAGTATGTGCATGCATCCTTTGCCGACTGGCCGCTCCCCTGTACATACGGATTCAGGGCAATGTTTCCGTCCAGGATGCCCTTGCCGATTTCTTTGATTTTCAGATTGACATAGTCGGATATAACCCGGAAATCATTTTCCTGCAAAATGCTGGATCGGGCGCTGAAAGAACCGTCTTTTTTGCGTTCCACGGGAATGACATCGGATTTGGTCCCGAATGCCCCGTCCAGGCTGGCTACAACAGCCTCATCCGCATTTACCACACCGGTCATGCGCAGCCCTGCCAGGATTTTTTCCCGGATCTGTTCCTCATCTAACGTTTCGTCCCCCTCCACAATGGGGTCATGCACCCGGTAATACAGCATGGCCGCAGGTACCACCAACCGATCCGGATACCGTTTTTCTTCCATTTCCACAGCGGCGTTCATATAGACCACCAGCTGCAGCTGCAGCCCGTAATACAAGGCCGCAAGGCTGAAATCCCGGTTCCCGGACTTATAATCAATAACTTTTACGTAGACCTTTTCTTCCTCTTCACATACGTCCACACGGTCAATCCGCCCCCGCAGGCGCAGCTTTTCTTCCCCCGTAAGGGCAATATTCACCGATTCCAGATCCTCCAGGACGGAGAAGGAGACTTCAAACTGTTCCGGGCGGAATGCCCCTTTTTTCAGCTGATACTGCAGTGTTGCCACCGTCCGTTTCAGGATCCGCTTCAGCCTCGTTATCACATACTGGTTCCGGGCATTGTCAAAAAGGACAGCCTCCCCATAGGTTACCGCGTAGGCCTCCACCGCTTCCTCCACCAGCCGTTCCCCTTCTTCTTTGGGAAAATCAAACCAGTTCCAGCCGTGTTCCTTCAGCTTGTCCCCGAAAATCTCCAGAACCCCATGAAAAATATTTCCCATATCCACATCCTCAAAGCTGTACCCGTCCCGTTCCTTCAGCATCAGTCCATACTGCAGGAAATGGGCATAGGCACAGGATGCATACTGCTCCAGGCGGCTTACACTTCCCAAAAGTGTGCGCCCGAACAACGCCAGGGCCGCCTCTCTGGCCAGAGGCCTGTCCCGGTAGCTGTAAAAAGCCTTATCACTCATATTCCCGGCCCATTCCCGGGTTTTCTCCGCCCCGGCATAGATCTGATAAAGGTGCCGGAAATTCTGTTCGTCCTCCCCGCCCCTTTCCATCCTGCCGTCCGCAAACCTGCGCAGCCCCTGGACAAATCCGTCCCTGCCGTCCTCCAGTGTCTGCACCTGGACAAGCTTTGGAAGCTCCTCCGGCTTTTCCACCCGGATGGAAGGAAACAGCTTTTTCACCGTATCGATCAAATAAGCAGGCCTCATGGAACGCCCTTCGCTGCTCATCCTGGCATAGGACAGATACAGCGTGTCCGACGGCTTTGTCATATTCATATACAGGTAAAGCTTCTGGATATACATCTGCTGCCTGGGAGTAGGCGCCAGCTCCATCCCGCTTTCCGCCAGGAATTCCCGATCCATATCCGATATGATCCCGCCGCTTCCCGCCGCTTTGGGGATATAACCGTCATTGACTCCAAGGAAAAACAGCGCTTTCACCTGCTTCAGACGGGTCCGCTCCATATCCCCCGCCACAACGCGATCCACGTTCCGGGGAATGGTCCCCACCTGGATTTCCTGAAAACCAGCCTCCAGAATCTGGGAAAATTCATCCATTTTAACCGGCTCATCCCCGATCAGTTCCACGAAGCTGTCCAGAAGATCCATGACAAGCCTGTAAATCTGGGCGTATTCCCTTTCCTTAACCGCATCCCCTTCTCCTGCAAACTGTTCCTCATAGGCCTTCAGCTTACGCTGGACCTCATTTTTTTCTATAAAAGAATACAGCCCCATCACGAGCGAACGGGTATCCGTAAAGGACTGCATCAGAGGCTCCATCTGCTCCACCAGCCTCCGTCTGCTTTCATTCAGCTCTTCCAGCATTTCCAGTTCATTTTCCATATCGGGCGTTTTGCGCACAAACATGGACTGCCATCTTTTTTTCCCCCTCACCCCGGTGGCAAGCACATAATTTTCCAGCCTGTCGGCTTCCTCCGGCGTAAAATCCGCCAGCCCGCTGCGGATATAGTGAAAGACCGATTCATAGGTAAAATTCCTGGTCACAATCTGCAGGGCGCTTTTCAGATATTCAATAAAAGGGTTCAGGACAATCCCTCTTGTCTGATCCAGGTAAAGGGGAATGTCATACAGGGCCGCCGTCCGTTCCAGAAAGCTGGCATACGCCCCCAGATCCCCGGCAATCACAGCCACATCCCGGTAACAGTTCCCTGTCCGGCGTACATATTCCCGGATGGCAATACACACCTGCCGGACCTCCTCCTGCTGGGTGGACGCCTCCATAATCCGTATCCGGGCTTCTCCTTCGTATGGCTTGCAGGGATAACGGAACAGCTGCTTTTCCAGATGCGCCATAGAAGGATTCTCCCGGAATCGGGGTACCGGATTCTGGTTCAGGATGACATCCTCCCCCCGTGCCACACCTGCCTCCGCCGCCAGGCGGCTTAAAGACACCACCGTCTTTTTACTCAGATGAAAAAGGTTCTGTTCCTCCTTTTCCTCATACATATCCTCGTTTCCGTCTATAACCACAGAAACAATCACCTCGTCCGCCAGCCCCATCAGCTGCTGCAGCACCCGGTTCTGTACCGGCGTAAACCCGGTAAACCCGTCGAAAGCGATCACGCTCCCCCTCACCAGGTTCGACCGGGGAAGCAGCCTGGCCAGCACATCCAGCGTTTCCTCGGTGGTGATATATTTTTCCCGTATATATTCACGAAACCCCTGATAAAGAACGCCAAGATCCTTCAGCTTGTGATAGAGCTGCCCTTTTTTACGGGCATAATCCGTCAGCTTCTCCAGTTCCTCCATACCGATCCCGTACTGCATGAACTCCGATATCGCCGATTTCACCTCATGGATATATCCGGTCTTATTCAGGTTCCCTCCGATAACGGATGTCTCCCCCTTCAGTTTCCCCGCTATTTTACGGAGCACAAGGCTCTTGCCCGTATCGTCCAGCACCGGCCTCTCATCCGCCCCCACCTCTTCCATAATCCGGTGGGAAAGCCTTCCGAAGCTGAGTACGTCGATATTCATAATCCCCCTGTCAGGATGCATCGTCACCAGATCCATCTGGGTCTGCATTGTAAACTGATCGGGCACGATGATTAAAAAATTCCGGTCTGGCTCCTCCATGGAACGCCGTATGATCTCCCGGTAAAGCCCTGTACTTTTCCCCGCCCCGGACGCTCCTGTATAAAAACGCAATGACACGATTATCCCTCCTGTATCTGTGCAGCAGACTCCTGAAACATCTTATTTACTATACCATATTTCCCATGCCCTGACATCTTCCAATTTCTATCTCGCAGTCCCAGGTTACGCAGTACGGGGGCTTTATTTCCCCTATCAGCATGAAACAATATCAAATAATCCCGGCTCTTTCCAAAGCATCTGCTGTTCCGATCCGATAGAAAAATACGACGTTTTCCGGTGGATAAGCCTATAATTTCAAGGCAACACTATCACTGACTGCATACGTGCCCGAAGCCGGATACCCAGACATGAAAACGGGCTGTCCCCAGCCAAAGCCGGCGGCATATTCCACGACAAAAAGGAGGATAACATGAGAAACCTGATCCCATTTAATGAAAACTGGTATTTTTCCCGGGAGGACACCGGACTCCCCCGCACCCTTCCCTCCGACTGGGAAAAAGTAACCCTTCCCCACACCTGGAACGCCATAGACGGCCAGGACGGCAGGGGAGATTATTACCGCGGCGCCTGCTGGTATGCCAAAGAATTTCCCACGCCGCCCGATGCGGAAGGGAAAAAATTATTTCTGGAGGTACTGGCCGTTTCCCTGTCGGGGAAGGTTTTTGTAAATGGCCGGGAAGCGGCTTATCATGAGGGAGGGTTTTCTTCCTTCACCGCCGAAATCACCGGTTATCTGCACCCGGCTGCTTCGAAGGATCCGAACCTTCTCGTAATATGCGCGGACAATAGCGACCGGCCCCATATCTACCCCCGTATGGCTGATTTCACCTTTTACGGAGGGTTATACAGGGGGGTGAACCTGATCGTCGTTCCGCAGGTTCACTTTGATCTGGAATTCTGGGGTGCCCCCGGCCTCTCGGTCACATCCCTGCCGGAAGGGGATTGTGCTTTCCTGAAGCTGCAGACCTGGATCAAACATGCGGATGACGATTATACGGTCCGCTATCTCATCACAGACGCTGCGGGTGAGGTAACAGGAGAAGCCTGGCGGCCCGCCGGCGATCCCGGCACCAGCCTCTTTCTTCCCAAAGCCCATCTGTGGCAGGGCGTGGAGGATCCCTATCTGTATACCTGCACGGCCTCTTTGGTCTACCGGAACGAAACCGTGGACGAAATCAGCTGCCGTTTCGGCATCCGCAGCTTTTCCGTGGATCCGGAAAAGGGATTCTTCCTGAACGGAAAGCCTATGATGCTCCGGGGCGTATCCCGGCACCAGGACCGTCTGTACCGGGGAAATGCCCTTACCCGGGAGGAGCATTATGAAGATGCCGGTCTGATACGGGAAATCGGCGCCAATACCGTACGGCTGGCCCATTACCAGCACAGCCGCGATTTCTACGATGCCTGCGACGAATACGGCTTTGTCGTATGGGCGGAAATCCCCTATATCAGCAGCCAGAGTGAGGACCAAAATGCCCATGAAAACTGCCGTACCCAAATGCAGGAGCTGGTCTATCAGAATTACAACCACCCTTCCATCTGCTTCTGGGGTATATCCAACGAAATCACCATTGCGGGGGAAAAGCCCGGTCTGGTGGAAAACCACAAAGACCTGCAATCCCTGGTAAAAAGCATCGATCCCACCCGTCTGACCACCATGGCCCATGTGAGCATGGTCCCCCCGGAAAGCAGGCTGCATGGGATTACGGATTTGGAGAGCTATAACCATTACTTCGGCTGGTACGGCGGGGTCTATACCGACAACGAAAAATGGCTGGATCACTTCCACGAGACACACCCGGAAATCTGTCTCGGCCTTTCTGAGTACGGCGCGGAAGGAATTATCACCTACCAGCCCGATGTTCCGAAATGCAGGGATTATTCGGAGAGCTACCAGGCCGAATACCATGAACACATGGCGGCTGTCCTCATGGAACGCCCCTATCTGTGGAGCACTTATGTCTGGAATATGTTTGATTTCGGCTGTGCCGCCCGTAACGAAGGCGGGACCGCCGGCCGCAACAACAAGGGCCTGGTAACCCTGGACCGGAAAATAAAAAAGGACGCTTTTTATCTGTATAAGGCTTACTGGAGCAGCGAACCTTTTGTCCACATCTGCGGACGCCGCTTCGCACAGCGCACAGATTTTCCTGCCGGAAGCGGTACCATTACCCTCCGGATATACTCCAACCAGCCGGAGGTAAGTCTGTACTGTAATGGGGATCTTTTCCTCACCCTCACGGGCAGCCATGTCTTTGTATTTGAACAGGTCCCCCTGAAGGATGGCTTCACCTGCTTTACCGCCTGCGCCGGGGACTGTTCGGATACCATATCCCTGCAGCGGATCGATGAAAAACCTGCCGTTTATACCCTGCCCCCGGAAGAAGAGGAGGACACCGACGGCGCAGCCAACTGGTTTGACGAAGCTGCCGCAACAGAAGCCAATGCCCCCATGGAATTCCCGGAGGGCCGGTTTTCCGTAAAAGATCCGGTCAGGGATATCTTGCGGCAGGAAGAAGCCGCCCGGATCCTGACAGGCGCCCTGTCCTCCCTGACCGGTATGAAGCTGAAAAAAGGGATGCTGGGTATGCTGGGGGAAAAAACAGCGGAGGAACTCGTGGATATGATGGGTTCCATGGGCATGGGCGCTACAATTCCGGAGGGTGCCGCCAGGATAATCAATGCGGAATTGAATAAAATCCCCAAAGCAAAGTAAACTTTTCCGCACGAACAGAGAATATATGTGTTACTCAAACTTCGCAGGAGCAAAATGGCCTTCCGCCCGCTGGCAGAGTGGTGTCCCCGGGATGGAAAAGGATATTCGCCAGTCCATCAGGCCGGACATTCCAATGAGCCCGAAGGCGTCAAGTGTGTCAGATGAGGCTGACACACTTGACCGGTCTC
>OLOS01000186.1_pt1 | contig 72742 bp, 60 predicted proteins | sample 1672631 | NCBI WGS metagenome assembly OLOS01 (sample SAMEA3136707, study PRJEB25190) | human gut metagenome | biome: human gut; feature: human-associated habitat; material: faeces | place: Austria | collected 2013
ATGCGCCCGGAACCAGGCCCCGCAGCCCCGCCCGCCTCCCGCCCCTGGCTCTGGAAACACCAAAAAGCAGAGGCTGCGTACCCCCGCAAACCTCTGCCTCCAAACCTCAGATCAACCTCTAAGTTCAATCCCAAGGCCACTGAGTCCATTCAATATCTTATTCATTACCACACTGACTTCCTTGTCTTCCAGTGTATGGTCCTTTGCCCGGAAGGTGATGGAGTATGCCACGGATTTATGTCCTGCCAGGACCTGGGCTCCCTCGTAGATGTCGAAGAGCTTATAGCTTTCTAAGAACCTGCCGCCGCGCTGTTCGATGATGTCTTCAATCTGCCCCACCAGGATGTCCTTGGGCACAACCATGCTGATGTCACGGGTTACAGCAGGGAACTTGGCAATTCCGGTGTATTTCCTGTCAAATGTGGTGAAGTCCATGATGGAGGGCATGTCAATAACGGCAACATAAGCCCTGTCGCCAATTTTATAATTGTCTGCCACATCCGGGTGAACTTCGCCGAGGAAGCCTACAACAGTCCCGTCATAGACAATGTCTGCCTTTCTTCCGGGATGAAGATATGGATGCTCCCCATTGGGATTGTAGTGAGGCTTCTTGTGCATGCCGGCTTTATCAAAGAATTCCTCCACAATGCCCTTCATGGTGAAGAAATCCCCATCGCCGTACATACCCAGTGTGAACTGCATGCGCTCATCCGGAAGCTCTGTCAGAGGAAGGGCTATGGGACGGTATACATTGGCCAGTTCATACAGGCGCACATCCTTGTTGCGTCGGTTGTAGTTGGTTGCAAGGGATGTGAGCATCCCGTTCAGGGAGGTGGTCCGCATCACGCTGAAGTCCTCGCCCAAGGGATTGGAAATGTTCACGGTCGCACGCAGGGGACTGTCTGCCGGAATCAGCATCTTATCAAATACCTTGGGGCTTTCAAAGGAATAGGTCATGCCCTGTGAGAAACCGCAGAACTCAGCAATCTCCCTTGCCAGTTCCTCAATGCGCAGCTTGTAAGACAGCTTTCCGGTGGTCGCCTCGCCGGATGGAAGGGTGGTTGGGATCTTGTCATATCCATAGAACCTTGCAACCTCCTCTGCCACGTCGGCCATGCGCTCCAGGTCCTGCCGCCAGGTAGGGGCAATAACCTCTTTTGTATCAGCGTCATAGCCCAGTTCTATCATCTTGAAGTATTCCAGCATGTCTGCTTCCTGGATATCCGTGCCAAGAAGCCTGTTAATCCTGGCTGCATCAAATGGTATCCTCTTCTCTTCCTTTTTCACGGGATAGATATCGATGATGCCTCCGATTACCTCGCCCGCCCCCAGTTCTTCAATCAGCTGGCATGCGCGGTTTACTGCTTCCTCTGCCGTGTTGGGGTCCAGGCCTTTTTCATACTTGCCTGAGGCATCAGTGCGCAGTCCCACCTTTTTTGCGGATAAACGGATGTTGGTTCCGTTGAAACATGCGGATTCGAATACCATGGTCGTTACGTCATCTGTAATCTTGGAGTTCTCACCGCCCATGATTCCCGCGATGCCCACTTCCTTTTCCCCGTCATTAATCATGAGGATGGTGGAGTCCAGCTTCCGCTCCTGGCCGTCCAGGGTCTGGAACACATCCCCGTCCTTTGCACATTTTACAATGATTTCATGGCCGGCCAGCTGGTCATAGTTAAATGCATGCATGGGCTGTCCGTACTCTTCCATCACGTAGTTGGTTATGTCCACGATATTGTTGATGGGACGGATTCCGCTGGCAGCCAGACGGCGCTGCATCCACTGGGGGGATGGGGCAAGCTTGATGTTCTTGACCATCCTTGCGCAGTAACGGGGGCACAGCTGGCTGTTTTCAACGCGTACCTTCAGGTAATCATTAATATCCTCATCATTGCCGGTCTTTGCGACGGACAGCGCCGTGAAGGATTTTTTAAAGGTGGCTGCCGCTTCCCTGGCAATGCCGATTACACTGTAGCAGTCCACGCGGTTGGATGTGATTTCATATTCAAATACCACATCCCGCAGTCCCATGACAGCCACCGCGTCTTCTCCCGGTACACTGTCCTTTGGAAGGATGTAGATGCCGCTCTCCGGCGCGTCCGGATACATATCCCGGTCAGCTCCCAGTTCCTCGATGGAACACATCATGCCGCAGGACTCCACGCCCCTTAATTTGCCTTTCTTAATCTTAATGCCGTCCTCAGGAAGGGCGCCGCCGTCATGGCCTCCTGCCACGCGTCCGCCGTCCAGGACCACGGGAACCTTTTCGCCCACCGAAGCTTCCGTTATATTGGGCGCTCCTGTCACAATCTGGACAGGCGCGTCAGCCCCCACATTGACCTGGCACACCACCAGTTTGTCCGCATCCGGGTGGCGCTCAACAGAGAGCACCTCGCCCACTACGATATTTTCCAGGTTCTTATCCAGACAGGAATAGCCTTCCACCTTTGTACCCGTGAGTGTCATGGCATCCGTGTATTCCTGGGCAGTGACATCAAGGTCCGGCACATATGCTTTAATCCATGATAATGCTGTATTCATATTGGTTCTCCTTCTATATTCACTAATCAATCATGTATGCATCAGAACTGTTTCAGGAAACGGATATCGTTCTCATACAACAGGCGCATGTCATCAATCTCATACTTAAGCAGTGCAATACGCTCAAGGCCAACGCCAAACGCAAATCCGGAATACTCATCCGGGTCAATGTTACACATCTCCAGCACATGAGGATGGACCATGCCGCAGCCCAGGATTTCAATCCAGCCGGAGCCTTTGCAGAACCGGCAACCCTTGCCGCCGCATTTGAAGCAGGTCACGTCCACCTCTGCGCTGGGTTCTGTGAATGGGAAATGATGGGGACGGAACTTAACCTTTGTCTCTGGTCCGAACAGTTCTTTTGCAAATTCTGCCAGTGTGCCCTTTAAGTCGGCAAATGTAATGTTCTTGTCAATTACAAGTCCCTCAATCTGATGGAAGGAAGGTGAATGGGTGGCATCTACCTCATCGGAACGGAATACACGTCCCGGTGCAATCATACGGATGGGAAGCTTTCCCTTTTCCATGGTACGCACCTGTACAGGGGATGTCTGGCTTCTTAAAAGGATGGTGTCGTTGATGTAGAAGGTATCCTGCTCATCCCTGGCCGGATGGCCCTTCGGGATATTCAGCTTCTCGAAGTTATAGCGGTCGTATTCCACCTCGGGTCCTTCCACCACCTCATAGCCCATGCCCACGAAGATGCGCTCCACCTCTTCCAAGGCGATTGTATTGGGATGGCTATGGCCCACGTTATTCTTCCTGGCCGGAAGGGTGACATCAATCACTTCCTTCTTAAGCTGCTCTTCCCTGGCCTTTCTTGCCAGTACATTCTTTGTCTCTTCCAGCCTGGCTTCGATAATGGCCCTGGCGTCATTGACCATCTGCCCCACCTTGGGGCGCTCCTCAGGGGAAACATCCTTCATGCTCTTTAAAAGGCTTGTGAGTTCTCCTTTTTTGCCCAGATAGGACACACGGATATCATTCAGCTTTTCCAGCGCATCGGAAGCTTCGATTTTCTTTAAGGCTTCTTCTTTGATTTTCTCTAACTGCTCTTTCATGGCTTCTCCTTTTCTAATCTCTGTTGGGTGTAATCCGCGGCTTCCTATGTTGTCCTATGCCTGTGAAAGCAATAAAAAAAGCCCCATCCCTCCATACGAAGGGACGAGACATTACCCGCGGTACCACCCTGATTCCTGCTTAAAGGCCTTGCGGCCTGTCAATGCAGACACTTAAACGCATGTAACGTATGCTCACGTCACGGACTACAGGAATACCTTCCTTCATCCATGCAGCTCCAGTGGGAATTTCAACCTCTTATCTGAACCTGGGCAGGCTTTCAGCCGGTGGCCTCCCCTCTCTGGTGGAAAATAAGTGTCTACTGTACACCTTCATTGCTTTTAAGATGTAAATCTAATGTACATTCTAGCCACATCTTGGGAAAATGTCAAGAGGTTTTGGGATGATTTCTCATTTGACGAAAACCAGGTTAAGGGTTAAACTTATTTTTAGACGGAACAAAAGAAAGGTTGTACAACTATGATTACCAAACATACAATACCCTGCCTTGATTTAAAACAGATTGCTGAATCCGGGCAGTGTTTCAGGATGAACCCGCTGGACCTGGACCTGCTGCCTGAGGGAACAGATTACGGATACCGGATCATCAGCAGGGGGCGGCTTCTTGACATATGGCAGCAGGGACAGGAACTGACCTTTGACTGCGCCGGGGTGGACCTGGATTTCTGGCTGGATTATTTTGATATTGCAACGGATTACCAGGCCATGATTAACTGCGTGGCCCCAGGGAACACGTATCTGGCCGAGGCCGCGCAGGCCGGAAAGGGCATACGTATCTTAAAACAGGACCCATGGGAAATGATCATCACCTTCGTGATATCCCAGCAGAAAACCATCCCGAAAATCCGCCAGCTGGTGGAAGCCCTCTGTGCCTCTTACGGCACCCCGGTTAACGGTGCCCCGGTTAATGGCACCCCGGCCAACGGTACCCCTGGAAAAGGTCCGGAGGTTTCCATCGATGGCCCCGATTCAAGCCAGCGCCTTTTTTCCTTCCCCTCCCCGGAAGAGCTATCCCGCGCCACGCTGGATGAGCTTAAGGAGCTGAAACTTGGATACCGGGCCAAATACATATACCAGTTGTGCCAGGATGCGGTATCCGGCGCCCTGGACCTTGCCATGCTGGATACCATGGATTATGATGCCGCCCTTTTATACCTGACAGGCTTTTATGGAATCGGTAAGAAGGTGGCCAACTGCGTGTGCCTGTTCGGCCTGCACCATATCGGGGCATTTCCCGTGGACACATGGATAGAGAAAATCCTTATGGCCCAGTACTATGATAAACGCAAATACCGCCGCACCCCCAAGACATGTCTCTGCGATACAATCGTAAAGGATGTCTTTGGCCAGTACGGCGGCTGTGCCGGCGTCATGCAGCAGTATATATTCTACTATGAACGGCTGAGGAACAGCAAGCTGTCTTAGGGCGCGTCACATCATCCCCAGCTCAAATATCTTCCACTTCCCTCTAAAGCCCGATTCTTTTCCCACCGCAAAGTCCCTGGTATACGTACCGTCCCCCCACTGGGGCGCCTGTTCCAGGGCTTTGTCGGACCAGCGCTGGGAAAAATCCACCCGCACCACCTTGTATTCCTTAAAGCCATACCGGCTGGCCTGTTCATCGTAATATGGCTTTTGGTCCGCATACTCCACGGTTGCAAGGGTCTGAAAGCCATGGATGATATATTCTTTTATATAACGGCCTTCCCTGAAGTTTAAGTCATCCTGCCCAAAGTTAAGGCTCTCAAGCTGGTCCTGGGGGAACAGCCTGACGCACCTGTCAAACTGGGCAAGGCCCATGTATTTGAAGTACCATGCAGCAGCCAGCTGCGCATCATCCGATGGCATTTTCTCAAACTTGACGTGTCTTGGAAGGGAGTCCTCAACCGTGTATTCCTTCACCAGATGCTCCCCGCCTCTTGACCGGTTGACAGCAGCCACCATGAACATGATGGCCAGGCATGCCAGGGTGATGCCGCATATCTTTAATGCCTGGGGTGAGAATTTCTCTTTGCTCATTGATTTTATCCTTTCACTTGCCTTTTTATCCGGTCTGTCTTGGTATCACCTGATAATCGGCCAGACAGGTACGGATACCCTCCTGGGTGTCCCCGATGCAGATTCCCTGCCTGCGGATCCGCTCCGTATCAATCATAAGGTTTCTTGGGCAGGAGGCAAACCGCTCCGTATCCCGCTCTATCAGGCCGGACACATCGCTGCTTCCCGTCACCGCCTTGAGGAACAGGGCCGCCGTGTCAAATGTGCTGCGGCTGTTCTGGCTGCCAAAATTATAGACCCCGCCAGGGAGTCTCATGGCTGCTTCCATATTCCTTATCACTTCCCACACATATGTGATGCCCCTGTAATCGTGTACAGGCAGCTTCAGGACCCGGTTCTCCCTCCTGGCATCCAGGAGACTGCCAAGCAGGCCACAGCCGCCCGGACGGTCACTGGACGGATAGTCATACATCCAGGTCAGGCGCAGCGCCACCGCGTCGTGGAGACAGGTCAACATGGCTTCCTCCGCACGCTTTTTATCCCTTCCGTAGACAGAGCAGGGACGGTGAGGCCCCTCCTCCCGGTTTGGCTCCATGGAATCGGATGCATTGTATATCTGGTCCGAACTCATGAATACCATCCTGCTTCCGGACTGCCTGCACGCCTTGGCCATATTGGAGGTTCCCCGCACGTTAATCTGTTCGGAACGCTCAGGCTCCTTCTCACATGCGGCTGTATTGGACACGCCCGCACAGTGCAGCACGTAATCCGGCCGGATTGCCTTTATGAATGCCGACACCGCCAGGGAATCGCTTACTTCCAGTTCCCTGTGGCTCACGCCAAGGGTTTCATATCCATCTATCTTCCTGAAATATTCTGAAAGCCGGGAACCTAAGAATCCATTGGCCCCGGTTATTAAAATACGCTTTTTCATTGTACTGCTCATACCTTTCTTCAGATATGATAACATTATAGCCCAGGTACTGTCTATATTCTTTGCGATTTTCTTAATATTTACCCAGACACTTTTTTAAAACAGGCAGTCAGTCCTGTCTTTTTCCAGGGTGCCTCTGCCTGTATGAACACAGGCCCGGTTCAACTGGCCGGGCCTGACTGATATTCCAATGTTCTTTTGGTTCCTGTGCCTTACTTGAATATCCCCTTTTTCTTGGGCTTTTCCTCTTCCGGCGGGGTAATGCCGTTCATGGCGTCATCAAAACGCCTTAACGCTTCCTTCTGCGCCTGGTTCATGCGCTCCGGAACCTGGACAACCAGGGTCACATAGTGGTCGCCGCGCACATTACGGCTGCGCAGGGAAGGAACACCCTTGCCCTTTAAGCGGACCTTGGTGTCTGTCTGGGTGCCTGGCTTCACTTCGTACTCCACCTCGCCGTCCACGGTCTTGATGCGGATTGGGCCGCCAAGGGCTGCCCGGGCAAAGGAAATGGGTACCGTGGAATAGATGCTGGTATCCTGGCGCTTAAAAATCGGGTGCTGTGACACCACTGCCTCCACCAGAAGGTCGCCGCGCTCGCCGCCGCCGGTCCCAGGCTCGCCGCCGCCTGCAAGACGCACGCACTGGCCGTTATCAATGCCGCCCGGTATGGATACCTTGAATTTCTTGCGCACGGTCTTATAACCCGTACCATAACAGTCCGGACACTTTTCCTTGATAATCTGGCCCGTGCCGTTACAGTCAGGACATGTCTGCACATTCTGCACCTGGCCAAAGAAGGACTGCTGGGTGTACATGATCTTACCTTTGCCGTTACACTTGCCGCAGGTCTGGGGTGAAGTGCCTGCCTTGGCTCCTGTACCGTGACAGCTTGCACATGTCTCTTTAAAATTAATCTCAATCTCTTTTTCACATCCAAAAACAGCTTCCTCAAATGTTATCCTGATGGAAGTCTTTATATTGGCGCCGCGCATGGGACCGCTCCTGGCCCTGGAAGACCGGCCTCCGCCAAAGATATCGCCAAAAATATCACCGAAGATATCACCCATATCCCCGCCAAAATCAAAACCGCCAAAGCCGCCGAAGCCACCGGCCCCGCCGCCGCCCTGGTCAAATGCAGCATGGCCGAACTGGTCGTACTGCTGACGTTTCTGAGGGTCGCTTAACACACTGTACGCCTCTGAAGCTTCTTTGAACCTGGCCTCTGCCTCCTTATCGCCTGGATTGGCATCCGGATGGTATTTCTTGGCAAGTTTCCTGTATGCTTTTTTCAATGCATCATCGTCTGCATCCTTGGGAACGCCCAGAACTTCATAGTAATCTCTCTTACTCTCTGCCATGTTGTTTACCTCTTAACACTCTTTATCTGCATAAAGGGGTTAGAAGCCGGAATACCGGCCCCTAATCCCCATTTTCGTTCATCTTGCATTAAACTTCCTTGAAATCAGCGTCTACCACATCGTCATTCGGTGCGGAGGAAGCGCCTGTAGCGCCGCCCATGTCAGGACCTGCGCCAGCTGCACCGGCTGCCTGTGCCTGCTCATATACCTTTGCAAACAGCTTCTGTGCGCTGTTCATCAGTTTCTCCTTGCCTGACTTGATGTCCTCAACCTGGGCGTCAGTCATCTCTTCAACAGGAGCGCGGTTGATTGCTTCCTTCAGGGAGTTAAGGTCTGCCTCAACCTCGGCCTTATCGTTAGGTGAAATCTTATCGCCCACTTCTTCCAAAGCCTTCTCGGTCTGGAATACCATGGAATCAGCGTCATTTCTTGCATCAATGGCATCCTTGCGCTTCTTATCCTGCGCCTCGTACTCAGCTGCTTCCTTTACTGCCTTATCGATATCATCGTCAGACATGTTGGAACCGGAAGTGATGGTGATGTGCTGTTCTTTTCCTGTTCCAAGATCCTTTGCGGATACATTTACAATACCATTGGCATCAATGTCAAAGGTAACCTCAATCTGGGGAACACCTCTTCTTGCTGGCGGAATCCCATCCAGACGGAACTGTCCAAGGGTCTTGTTATCCCTTGCGAACTGACGCTCGCCCTGTACCACATGGATATCCACTGCGGTCTGGTTGTCAGCTGCAGTTGAGAAAATCTGGCTCTTCTTAGTCGGGATTGTGGTGTTGCGCTCAATCAGCCTGGTTGCCACGCCGCCCATGGTCTCGATGGACAGGGAAAGCGGGGTTACGTCCAGAAGAAGGATATCCCCTGCGCCAGCGTCTCCTGCCAGCTTGCCGCCCTGGATGGCTGCGCCGATAGCCACACATTCATCCGGGTTAAGGGATTTGCTTGGCTCCTTGCCGGTGAGCTGTTTCACCTTTTCCTGTGCCGCAATCATACGTGTGGAACCGCCCACCAGAAGTACCTTGCCCAGTTCGGAAGCAGTGATGCCTGCATCCTTCAGCGCGTTCTGTACCGGGATTGCGGTGCGCTCAATGAGGTCATGTGTCAGTTCATCGAATTTAGCCCTGGTCAGGTTCATATCCAGATGCTTCGGTCCTTCTGATGTTGCTGTGATGAATGGCAGGTTGATGTTGGTGGTGGTAGCTGTGGACAGCTCCTTCTTTGCCTTCTCAGCCGCTTCTTTTAATCTCTGGAGGGCCATCTTGTCGTTGGAAAGGTCCACGCCCTCTGCCTTCTTGAACTCGGCAATCATCCAGTTGGTAATTGCATTATCAAAATCATCGCCGCCCAGACGAGTATCGCCGTTGGTGGACAGAACTTCAATTACGCCGTCGCCGATTTCAATGATGGAAACATCAAATGTACCGCCGCCCAGGTCGTATACCATGATTTTCTGCTCTTTTTCATTGTCCAGTCCATAAGCCAGCGCAGCGGCTGTCGGCTCGTTGATGATACGCTTTACATCCAGGCCCGCAATCTTACCTGCGTCCTTGGTTGCCTGACGCTGTGCATCATTGAAATATGCAGGAACCGTGATGACAGCCTCGGTTACGGACTCGCCCAGGTAGCTCTCAGCATCGGCTTTCAGCTTCTGGAGGATCATGGCGGAGATTTCCTGCGGGGTGTACTTCTTGCTGTCAATATCTACCCTGTAGTCTGTTCCCATGTGACGCTTGATGGATGAGATGGTCTTGTCAGCATTGGTAACTGCCTGACGCTTTGCCGGCTCACCAATCAGCCTCTCTCCTGTCTTTGTAAAAGCCACAACAGATGGTGTGGTCCTTACGCCTTCTGCATTGGCGATAACGGTTGGCTTTCCGCCTTCCATAACAGCAACACAGCTATTTGTCGTACCTAAATCAATACCGATGATCTTGCTCATAGTTTTTTCCTCCTGATTATTTGGTTTATTCATGTATTATATGTTCCACCCAACAAAGTCCGTAAACCCGGCCAGGTGCCTAATGCCTTAGTTAGCAACTTTTACCATGCTGTGCCTTACGACGCTTTCCCTGTACATGTAGCCCTTCTGTAATTCCTCTGCCACAATGTTCTCGCCCAGGCTGTCATCATCCACATGCATTACCGCGTTGTGGAAGTTGGGGTCAAACTCCTGGCCCACGGCTTCAATCGCCTTCACGCCTGCTTCCTCCAGCGTCTTCTGGAACTGCTTATATATCTTCTCCATACCCTCGGCAATGGGGCTGCCCTTTTCATCCTCGGGTACGGTAGCTAAACCTCTCTCAAAATTGTCAATCACGGGAAGCATACGTTCAATGATATCCCTGGCCCCCATCTCGTACATGGTGGACTTTTCCTTTTCGCTTCTCTTGCGGAAATTCTCAAATTCCGCCATCTGGCGTTTTACCCGGTCCGTAAGCTCCTCTATTTTCTCATCCCTTGGGTCCTTCTTCTTTTTGAAAAAGCTCTTTTTTTCTTCCTTGGCAGAAGCAGCCTCTTCAGTATCCCCGGATGCCTCCTCCGGCGTCCCTTCTTCCTGCTGGCACGCATCCTCTGTGCCGTCACAGGCCGTCTGCCCGTTCTCAGCCATCACTTCTTCCTGCCCTGTTTCTTTGGCTTCTGCTTCTTTTTTTAACTCTTCGTCCTTCATATCTTCACTCACAGCTTATCACCTTTCATCTTTTTTAAATGCCGTATCCAGCTGATTCATAAGGGTACGCAGGGTGCCTAACACCTTCTCGTAATCCATGCGCTTGGGGCCGATGATTCCGATGGTTCCCCTAAGGCCTCCGCCCAGGTCATAATTGGCAGTCACCACGCTGCAGTCCTTCATGGACTGTACCGGGCTTTCATCACCAATGTAAACCTGTATGCCCGCATCGCCTTCCACGCCTGCATTGACTTCAGACACAAACTCCTGCAGCACTTCCTGATGTTCCAATGTACCGATCAGCTGGCTGGCCCTCTCACCTTCCGTCAGTTCGGGATACTTGAAAATGTTGGTTGCTCCGCTGGTATATATCTGCAGGTCTTCCCCGCCTGCCCGGATGGCTTCCGCCACCTCATTAAGCACCAGGTCCACTACCTGGCTGTGGATGCCCGCGTCAACCTTCAGCTTACTGATGATATCCAGATTAATCTCTTCAATGGTCAGTCCGTTCAGACTGCTGTTCAACAGGATGTTCAGGTTCAGCAGCTCATCATCGGTCAGCTCATCGGACACATCCACCATGGTATTCTTGATGATGTTTCCTTCCACCACCACTACCACCAGCATTTTATTCTTCTCCACCTTGGACAGCTGGATGAACTTAAGCTTGGTCTTGTGGTAACTTGGGCCGCTTATCATGGCTGCGTAGTTGGTGTTGGAGGCAAGTACCTGGGCCATCTTCTTGAGGACAAGTTCCAGTTTATCAACCTTCTGGACCATCATCTCCTTAAGCTCCGTTACCTCGCTGTCCTTCTCCAACATGATCTGGTCCACGTAAAACCGGTATCCCTTATCAGAAGGAATACGGCCCGCAGATGTATGGGGCTGTATGATATAACCCATCTCTTCCAGATCCGACATCTCGTTGCGGATGGTGGCAGAACTGAGTTTTAAATCCGAATACTTGGAAATGGTCCTGGAACCCACGGGTTCCCCTGTTTCCAGATACGTTTTGATAATCGCCTTTAATATGGTCATCTTCCTGTCATCCAGGAACGTATCCACCGGCATCTGTCCACCTTCCTTTCCGAATTATTAGCACTCGGTTTCGAGGAGTGCTAACATCTACATTCCATAATATATTCCTTCTGAGTGAATTTGTCAAGAGATAAATCCAAATTCTTTTATTATAATTTATTTTTCCAGTTTCACAGGATATAGATGATGTAGTCCCCCTCCTGAAAAATACCTATATATTTGATTTTATCTCCCACTTTTAACAATTTTCTTGCAAAAATATGTAAAATATTCCCCACTTTTTATGAATATGTAACACTTGTTTAATGATTTCAGCTTGACAATTAATAGTTTTGTAATATAATGAAATATACATATAATATAGTCATATGGAACCAGAACAATCTGTTAATATTGCGAGGTAAATATATGCACAATACCATAAGAAAAACCGTCCTGGCCGCGGCTGCTGCCGTCTTATGCCTGGCAGCTTCCTTGCCAGCTTATGCAGAAGAAACATCCCATACGGATGTGGCGGTAATGAAGGATGAGGCTGCCGGCAAAGATGGGACCACGTCTGCGTCAGTGGGCAAGGACGTGACAGTTGTTGAGAACGGATCCCTGGACAGGGACACGGAACATGGTTCTGCGCAGGATACCGCAGGGACCAGGACCTCCCATAAGGACAGGACCAGCCGCGGTTCAGAAGAAGAATACGTGGACGCGGGTCCCGGCGCCAGGAAGAAGGAAGAACCGCCTGTTTCCACGGAAACCTCCCTTGGCAGGTTCACCATCACCGGTTACTGCGGATGCGATAAGTGTTCGGGCGGACACGGGCTTACCTATTCCGGCACGGTTCCCACGCCTAACCACACCATTTCTGCGGACCTGGACCAGTTTCCGCTCGGCACCAGGCTGAAGATTGACGGAACCGTCTATACGGTTGAGGATAAGGGTTCTTCTGTCAAGGGTAACATTCTTGATATTTTTTACGGCAGCCACGAGGAAGCGCTTGCCAAAGGTACCTATACCGCAGAAGTATTTTTAATGGAAGACTGATTTTCCCGCTACATACGGACATTTTGAAAGCCACCAGCATCAAAGGCTGGCGGCTTTTCTTTTTTGCCCTGGGCACAGGATTTTCCGGTTACATATCCATGAAATTTCCTTTATTTCCATATATTTCCTTGACAATACAGGAAAATTATGATAAAACCTTGTTTATTGCTCATATATTACAAAAGTATTACATATAATTTATTAATATGTTAAGAAACTATTTTGAATATTAAATGAGCAATAGGAGGTAACAAATAAATGAAATTCAGACACTTATTAACCGGAACCATTCTTACCATCAGCTTACTTGCAGCTTCTGCCGTCACGGCATTTGCAGCTGTATCCAAAGGACGTTTTGAGACAGTTGACAGCACCACCATCAGCGGCTGGGCATACGACAGCGATTCCCCTGATGACGCGTTAAACGTAATGATAACCATCAAGAATAAAAATACAGGTGAGGAAGTATTTTCCCAGCGCATATCCGCCGGGGAATACAGGGAAGCGCTTTATAAGGAAAACCGGGGCAATGGATGCCACGGCTTCACCATCAATGTGGACTGGAGCGCTTATCCGGACGGCATATACCTGGTAGAGGGAACCGTGGGGGGCCGAAGCTTCCCCAATCCCAGGACATACACCAACGGCAGCGGGGATGCCCAGACAGGAAGCGCTGCTGACGGACAGGGGCTGATACCCCTTGGGGTCTTTAAAACCACCGGCTACTGTCCCTGCCGCGCCTGTTCCGAGGGCTGGGGACGCCATACATGTACCGGCGCCGTCGCCACTGCCGGACACACCATCGCAGTAGACCCAAGGGTCATCCCTTACGGCTCAAAGGTCATGATTAACGGTGTTGTCTATACGGCTGAGGACCGCGGGGGCGCTGTGAAAGGCAACCACATCGATATTTTCTTCAATACACACGCTGAGACAAGACAGCATGGAATGCAGAACGCCGAGGTATTCCTGGTCCAGGGATAGACAATAAGATATAACGTGATGATTGAATTCTAAGTGCTGCGTCCTTTAAAAAACGGGGCGGATGGCAGCGGACAGGGCCATATGGAATAGCCCATCCGCTGTCATCCGCCCCGTTTCATATCAGGACTGCATTCCTATCCAGGTCCTATCCGCCAATTTCCCGGAGTTCCGTCCCACTGTAAAAGAACTTCAGGATGGATTCATAGTCCTTTCCTTCCTTGGCCATTCCCTGGGCGCCGTTCTGGCTCATGCCCACGCCGTGGCCGAATCCGCCTCCATAGATGTGGAAGGATGGCTTTCCATCCTCTCCTGTCCTTTTTTCTATGGAAATGAAGGCGCTGGGAAGGGTCGCGCTTCCTTCCATTGTCTTGCCGTCCTGTTTGGTAATGACAATGCCCGGATTCCCCAGGGCGGAACGGATGGCGCCCTGTCCCTTGACAGTCACTGTCCCGCCGCTTCCCGACACGCTCAGTTCGCTGGCAATACCGCCTGCCCCCCGCCCCGTGATGGTCATGTCCGTGACTGCTCCGGCCCCATTTATCTGGGCCGATACCATATCGCTGCTTATATCTGTCTCCCAGCGGAACATGGCGTAGGAGGAGTCATAGGCTGTCACGTCCCTGCTTCTTATAAAGGAATCAAAATTGTCATTATCCCCTACGTCCAGGGGCTGTCTTCCCGACTTCACCTCCACTGCCTGGAGATACGGGTATTTCTGCGGGTCCGTGCCCCATACGCCTGCGTCTGCGGTACGGCCGCAGGAGGTGGAGAAATAAAAGGCGTCGATTGGCTTATCCTCGTAGAAAAGCATCCTGCCGTATGTCTCCTTGACGGCCTGTGTGGTCTTCTCATCCGCCTGGGTGTTGTTATATACCTGGAAATTCGTACTGTCATCCACATGGGCGCCGTACTGGCTGTAGGAATTGCCCTGAATCTGCCTGTATGCATAGGTCCTGGCGCATACGGCCTGGGCCTTTAAGGCCTCCTTTTCATAGGAGGGCGGCATTTCGCTGGGCACTACCCTGGTCAGGTAATCTTCCAGATACAGGTCATTGACCAGCACCAGTCCCTCATCGCATTCCTTGATTTCCATTTTCCCGGTGTAGACCGGCGTACCCTGGCTGCGCTCAATGGAAGTGACCGTGACCCCGTCCGGGTTATCCGGGTTTATGATGATACGGCCGTATTTAAGCCTGTCATCCCCTGGCTGGATGGTTAACCCGGTTCCCGCCTCCAGGCGCTCCTTCTCCGTCTTGCCTTTGGAGTTCTCATATTCCATCTGCGCCGGACTATTCAGTACAAGGCTGACCGATGGATGGTACAGGTTTTTAAATCCGGTGTCCATGATCAGGACACGGATGGTCTTGGCGTCAAATTCCCGTTCCAGCAGCGCTGCACACAATTTTCCGTCCGCCGCCACAAATTCCTGCAGGTCATAACCCACCAGGATATCATTTATACCTAATATCTTAAAATCCCCGTAAACCTTATATACATGGAAATTCTCAGACACAGGTATCTCGCCATATCCCTCAATCTCAATGGCATTCTCTGTAACAGAAAGTACCTTGCCGCTGATGCGTTCCTTTTTCATGGTAATCTTCCTGAGTCTGCCGCCCTCCATGTGAAGGTCCGCCAGGTTGCCCGCCATGTCTGATACATCGCCCAGCTTTTCGCTGACAGGGAATTCGCGGTAGGCTGTTCCCAGATACGCCTTGAAGTTCCTGCCGTCTGTCTCAGACAGCCATATGTTCTCGTAAACAACATCCTCCGACACCAGTTCCCTCATGGCAATCATCTCGCCGTCCCTGGCAAGGAACCGTATCTCACAGTCCAGGTACGCGTCCAGGGCAAGTCCCTGGAACCCGAAATTGCCTTCTGTCGTGTATGCGGTCCAGCTCTCGGCCTGCGGAAGGTTGGAAGGCGTGCCGTAAAGCACCGCGTCCACCATCTTCACGGCCCCGTCCGGGTCGGTCTGGGACCTGATACCCTCATAGAGCCTCCACCACTCCTCCTCCGGAAATGCCCTGTCCTTATTATGTTTGGTGGCCCCGGCCTCCAGCTTAAGCCTGCCGGAAACCTGTCCGGCCATAAATGCCGCCTCCTGATATGTAAGGTATCCCTGGGCCGCAGAAAGGGTGGGCGGCGTCAGCTCCTCATCCAGATATCCCTCGTCATAGAGGTAATCCATGTATTTGACAAACCAGTTGTCCTTTTCCTTGGCAGAAAAATAAGAGCTTCCCCGCTCCTTTTCCCGGCTTGCGCATTCTTCCTTGGTGGCAACCGCCAATGCCATGGCCTTAAACGCCTGGGCCCTGGTGATTCCGTCCTTTGGCGGCTCCATGGTCACTATGATTACCATCAGTATGATGACAATGGAAACAACACCGGCCACCCATGCAATCATCTTATTCTTCATATTCATATATCCGCTCCTGTATCATGGGGAGTAAAACGAATGAAAGCAGCGGGTGCACCGCTGCTTTTATCATCTGTAACCCCAAAATGCCGTCTCTTACTTATTGACGCCTAGCAATGCTAGGTGGGCAACCTCACTTAAACTTCTGCCTTCCACTCAAAGGAGGCCTGACATCCGTTTAAAAATATTGGAATCCCTTGTGTCTAATGTAGGTTCAAAATTGGTAAGAGTGTCGAACATTCCAGGTAATTACAGACGTTCATCATTTATCTTGGTGTTATTATACCCCAAACATCAGCGTTTTTCAAGCTGATTTTTCTGAACATTTATGGAAGTTTTTCCAATCACCCAAACCTTTCCACCCCATATTCAGAAACTCTTGCGTATATAAGGGTTTCCGGCCCCGGCGCATCCTGGCTGATGGTACAGGATGAGAGGAATTTATCCGCGCCCGCCTGTATCCGCTCCTGGCTGTCCGCGTAAAGGACCGCAAGGACGTCCCCGGGCATTACCTTTTCACCGTACTTTTTCTTTAGGATGATTCCGGCCCCATAGTCAATGGCGTCTTCCTTTGTATTGCGTCCGGCACCCAAAAGCACGGAGGCGATTCCGATGCCCTCTGTGTCCATATGGGAGATATAGCCTTCCTCCGGCGCTTTTACCTCATATGCACAGGATGGGGATTCAAACTGTTCCGGCTTCCATATGAAGCTTTCATCGCCGCCCTGGGCCTTTACCATTGAAGCCAGGCACTTAAGGGCGCTGCCGTCATGGATGGATTCCTCCGCCATCCCCCGGCATTCCTCCACGGTCCCCTTGCCGGCCATATGAAGCATGTTGGCCGCCAGTTCCAAGCATACCCTGGTTAAATCCTCTGGTCCCTCTCCCTTTAATGTGCGGATGGCCTCGGTCATCTCCAGGGAATTGCCGATGGCGTATCCCAGGGGGATATCCATATTGGTAATCAGGGCGCAGCACCTGCGGCCTGCCAGGCATCCGATGGAAACCATCTTCTGCGCCAGGCTGATGGACTCCTCCAGGGTCTTCATGAATGCGCCGCTGCCTGTCTTCACATCCAGCACGATGCTGTCGCTTCCGGCAGCCAGTTTCTTGCTCATGATGGAGGACGCGATAAGCGGTATGCTGTCCACCGTGGCAGTCACGTCCCGCAGCGCATACAGCTTCTTATCCGCAGGCACCATGTTGCCGGACTGTCCAATCACGGCAATGCCGTTCCTGTTCACGATATCAAAGAATTCTTCCCTTGGGATGGCCGTCTTAAATCCAGGTATGCTCTCCAGCTTATCCACGGTCCCTCCTGTGTGTCCCAGGCCCCGGCCGCTCATCTTGGCCACCTTCACGCCCAGGGAAGCCACCATGGGACCTGCAACCAGCGTTGTCTTGTCACCCACGCCGCCGGTACTGTGCTTATCCACCTTGATTCCCTCAATGGGAGACAGGTCCACCATGTCCCCGGAATGGGCCATCTCTAATGTAAGATATGTGATTTCCTGGTCATTCATTCCCTGAAAATAAATTGCCATCAGCATGGCTGACATCTGGTAGTCCGGAATCCCTCCATCCACGAATCCCCTGACCATATAGGTAATCTCATCCTTTGTAAGGGCGCCGCCCCGCTTCTTGGTCTCAATTAAGTCATACATCCTCACAGTATCCACCGCCTTTCACAGCACCAATCCTTATTTCTCCAGGTCATCTGGTCCAAAGCTGTCCGGCAGAAGCTGCTCCAGGGTATATTCCCTGTAATCCTCCGCGCTTTTTGCCACCAGGATCCGGAAGGTGGACGGATTACAGAATTCCCTCATCACCTGCCTGCACACGCCGCAGGGCGTACAGTAATCCTTTATCACCCCATCCGGCCCGCCGCAGATTGCGATGGCCGCAAAATCCCTTCTGCCCTCGCTCACCGCCTTAAAAAATGCACACCGTTCAGCGCATACGCTGGGCGTATAGGACGCATTCTCAATGTTATTCCCTGTAAAGACCGTTCCGTCCCCGCAGAGCAGGGCCGCAGAGACATGAAAATGCGAATAAGGGGCATAGGATCTGGGCAGCCCGTCAATAGCTGCCTGTATCAGCTTCTTTCTGTCCATCCGCGCTCCCCCTTTCCGCCTTGGCCAGCTTGACAATCCGGCTGGTTCCCAGACGTTCTGCGCCCAGGTTGATGAATTCCTCCGCATCCTCAAAGGACTTAATCCCTCCGGCAGCCTTCATGCGCACGCCTTCCCCGATATGCCCAGAGAACAGTCTGATATCTGCAAACGTAGCCCCTGCCTTGGAAAACCCGGTGGATGTCTTGATGAAATCCGCCCCTGCCTGGGTGACAATTTCGCACATCTTGACCTTTTCCTCGTCCGTAAGGAGACAGGTCTCAATGATTACCTTCAGGATATGGCTGCCGCAGGCAGCCTTCAGCTGGGTAATCTCCTCTTTTATCCGGTCATATGCCTTGTCCTTTAAGTCACCGATATTGATGACCATGTCAATCTCATCCGCGCCGTTGGCAATGGCATCCTTTGTCTCAAAGACCTTGACCGCCGTTGTATTATAGCCATTGGGGAATCCGATGACCGTACATACCGCCATCCGGTCCCCCATATATTCCTTTGCCCGCTTCACATAGGACGGCGGTATGCATACGCTGGCCGTTCCATACACCATGGCGTCGTCGCAGATTTCCTTAATCTGGCCCCATGTGGCGTCCTGCCCCAATAATGTGTGGTCTACCCTGCTGTAAATCTCTTTTCTGTCCATAGGTTCCCTTCTCCTTTTTACATTAACTTTGATTGGCTGTTTCCTGTTAAACAGCCTGATTTTGTCTTAGATATTTCCATTATAATACAATCCGCATTCCTAAACAAGGGAAACAAACGTCCCCTCCACATACGCCCTCAGCGCTTCCGGTTCCAGCGTGACCTGGACGCCCCGCTGTCCCGCGCTCACCATGACGGTATCATATAGCTGCGCCATCTCTTCTATATAAGTAGGGAAATGCTTCTTCATCCCAATGGGGGAACAGCCGCCCCTGATGTAGCCGGTCACTGCCAGCATATCCCTGACGTGGATCATTTCCACCTTCTTTTCCCCTGCTGCCCTGGCCGCCTTCTTTAGGTCCAGCTCCTCATCCACAGGGATGCAGCATACAAGGTAACCCTTTTTCTCGCCCTTTAACACCAGGGTTTTATACATCCGGTCATGTTCCACTCCCAAAAGGTCCGCTGCATGGCTGCCCGACAGGTCGTTTTCATCCACCTCATAGGTTCCTGTCCCATAGGCAATTCCAGCCGCATCCAAAAGCCTCATCACATTTGTCTTAACCATCAAGCCCACTCCTGTCCTTCATTTACATTCCAACCCATCATAACCCTTTTTTGTATATCAGTCAATGCAGTCCGTCATATACAAGGCATATCCCCACATTCGCATTCCGCCTATTCACAAAATTGGATGTAACATTTATAATAGGAGAAGAAACGTCTGTGTTACATCAAAACAAGCACAATCAGAAAGGACCTTAACATATGGAAAGAAACGATATCATCATCATTCATGGCAAGGATTATAAAAATATGGCAAAGAAGGTGCTGGAACAGGCCGATGTGGCCGGGGATATCGGCAGCAGGGATAAGAAGGTGGCATTAAAGCCCAACCTGGTCACGGCCAAGGCCCCGTCCAGCGGAGCCACCACCCACAGCGAACTCCTGGCCGGGGTCATTGAATACCTTCAGGAGCACGGATTCAAGGATATCACTGTGATGGAAGGCTCCTGGGTAGGCGACCGTACAGGAGAGGCGTTCCGGGCAGCCGGATATGACCGGGTATGCCGCCATTACAATGTTCCCTTTGAGGACCTGCAAAAGGATACCTGGAAGGAGTACGACGCTGCCGGAATGAAGATTAAGCTCTGCGACAAGGCTGCTGTGGTAGACTATATGATTAACATGCCGGTGCTCAAGGGCCATTGCCAGACCACGGTTACCTGCGCCCTCAAGAACAACAAAGGAATCATCCCTAATTCGGAAAAACGCCGTTTCCACACACTGGGCCTTCATAAACCCATTGCCCATCTGAACACCATCGTCCCCGGCGGCTTCATCCTGGTGGACAATATCTGCGGGGACCTGGATTTTGAGGAAGGCGGCAATCCGGTTGTGATGAACCGTGTGCTGGGCTTTAAGGACCCGGTGCTCTGTGATGCGTTTGTATGCGGCTGTATGGGATATCCGGTGGAAACAGTGCCTTACATCACCCTGGCGGAGCGCCTGGGTGTCGGAAGCACGGATGTTGCCCACGCCAACACGGTCTACTTAAACCAGGCGTCTGAGGCGGACGGCCAGTTCCGTATGACCCGGCGGGTTGAAAACCTGGCTTCCTACGCCAGGCCATCCGATGCCTGCAGCGCATGTTACGGTTCCCTGATTTACGCCCTGGACCGTTTAAATGACAGCGGATACCTGAGGAAGGGCCTTGCGCCCATCTGCATTGGCCAGGGATATAAAGGAAAAGAAGGCGCCATCGGCATCGGCCAATGCACCTCCTGCTTTGCAAAAACCCTGGGCGGATGTCCGCCAAAGGCAGCTGATATCGTGGACTTCTTAAGTGAGAACTGGAAATAAGGACCGGGAATAAGCATCGGGAATAAGCACTGGAAATAAGCGTTCCCTGCCCTACAGTCCCTTTTCCCGCAGCCATCCGACAATATGGCCTGCATAGGCCTTTTCCCTTTTCAGCAGTGTAAAATGGTCTGCTCCCTTGACAAACACTACCTTTGCATCCGGGATCTGTTCCCCCATCCACAGGGTATGGCGGGGACGTATCATGTCGCGGCGTCCGGTAAGGAGCAGTACAGGGGCCTGGATCAGGGACAGTTCCACTGCCGTAAGATGGGGCCAGTTGGCCATCAGTCCATTTAACTGACGGCCTGATACTGCCCGTTCCTTCACCCTCCGGGGCATGGGCAGCTTCTCCACCACACGCCAGAACTTATAACCGGCCTTTACCTGGGCATAGGAGACAGCCGTCATGCCCTTTGGCAGCGCATTGCCGCTGACAGCCACCACGGCCAGCACCTTATCCGGATACCGGCTTGCTGCCTCCAGGGCCACGTTGGCGCCGTCGCTGAAGCCCAGGATGACTGCCTTTGGCACATGGAGCACATCCATCACCTGTATCACGTCATCTGCCATGCCGGAAGTGGTAAGCTCCTGGGTCCGGACCGTATCCTTCAGTTTCGAAGCCCCATGCCCGCGGCTGTCCATGAGGATGACCCGGTAATACCGGCTCATAAGCTCTGCCAGCCGCCCGAATATCTGGTGGCTTTCACCATTTCCATGAAGCATCACAAGGGGTACTCCCTGACCCAGTTCCTTATAATATAATGAAGCAAAGCGGTTGTCCGCGTAACCTTCCTTCATCTGCATGACCTCCAAAAATTAATATTTCCAAAAGCAGATAAGGCAGAGACTGTGTAACCTCACACAGCGCTCCGCCTTTATCTTATGGTCTATCTTCTATTACTGTTCGCTTTTTCCACATGCACATTCCTGCCTTTAATCTTAGCATGGGACATGGCCTTCAGCACTTCGTCCGCATACTGTCCAGGCACATCCACAAATGTGTATCCGTCGTACATGTCAATGCTTCCCACCATACGGCCCGGGATTCCTGATTCGCCTGCAACAGCGCCCAGGATATCTCCTGGCGTGACCCTCTGGGCCTTGCCGATGTTGATGAAAAGCCTTGCCATCTGACCATCGCCCTCACCCAGGACATAATCGATGGCAGCCCTGTCGGTTGCCCCCCTGCGGCCCCGTCCGTAAGCAGAGGAACTGCCTCTCTCACGTCCGCGTCCGCGGCCCATGCCTCTTCCAAAGCTGTCCAGGTCATCCAGTGAACGGGCCGGCATGGTGCAGTCAATGACATCTTCATTGTCATCGCCCATATTCATCTTGAGAAGGGCTGCAGCCAGGTCCATGGAAGTGTAATCCTCTTCTATCAGCTTTTTCTCAATGATGTTCACCATCTTGGTCAGGTCATTATCGTTCAGTATATCCATTACCTGGTCCAGTACCTTCTCCACCTTGATTTCCGTAATATCATTCAGGGACGGGATGGCCTGGGGAATGATCTTGGTCTTACAGTAGCGCTGGATGTCACGCAGCTTATACACTTCCTTGCCCACAACCAGGCTGAACGCCTTACCTTCGCGTCCCGCCCTTCCGGTACGGCCAATCCTGTGCACATAGTACTCGTCATCCTGTGGCACATCATAGTTGAATACCGCTTCCACGTCGCCTACATCAATACCCCGGGCCGCCACATCCGTTGCTACCAGGATATCGGTGCGTCCATTGCGGAAACTGCCCATGACGCGGTCACGCTGCACCTGCTTTAAATCCCCGTGAAGGCCTTCTGCAAAATATCCCCTGCCCTGAAGCGCCTGCACCAGTTCATCTACCTGCCTCTTTGTATTACAGAACACAATGGAAAGCTTTGGCGCATACATGTCTAGCAGCCTGCACATGACCTCCACCTTGTTCTTTGGCTTTACTTCATAATAATACTGGGTCACTTTGGGAACGGTCAGTTCCTTTTTGATGACCCGGACCGTTACGGGATCGTCCTGGAACTTCCTGGCAATATCCGCAATGGCCTGAGGCATGGTTGCTGAAAACATCAGGGTCTGCCTCTCTTCGGGAAGCTGGCTTAAGATGGTTTCCATATCCTCTAAAAATCCCATATTCAGCATCTCGTCCGCTTCATCCAGCACAACGGTGTGCACATGGTCCATCTTTACGGTCTTACGGCGCATATGGTCCATCACACGGCCAGGTGTTCCCACCACAATCTGTGTGCCGTCCTTTAAGGAACGTATCTGCTTTACAATATCCTGCCCTCCGTAAATGGGAAGCACCTTTGTGCCATGCATGAACTTGGCCAGACGGCGCATTTCCTCCGCCACCTGGATTGCCAGCTCCCTTGTGGGAAGCAGTATGATGGCCTGGAGCTTTTTCACCTTTGGGTCCACCTTCTGAAGAAGGGGGATTCCGAATGCCGCCGTCTTGCCGGTACCGGTCTGGGCCTGGCCAATCATGTCACGGCCCTCCATGGCTACCGGGATGGCCTGGGCCTGGATAGGTGAAGCCTCCTCAAATCCCATTTCCGTAATAGCACGGATAATTCTTTCGTCTAATTGTAACTCGTCAAACTTAACTGTCTCCATATAACTGATTATGTCCTTTCTTCCTCTGCCTCTTTCCCTCATGGAAAGCAGACAGGCCGCCTTGTGCATTTCCCCCACATTACCGCCAGAACCATATCTCCCGGTGTGGCGCCGTATAACCTTATACAGCCCCATACCCGCACCCCTGCTCAGGAAATATGACATGTGATGCACCGCAATATTAAGAGCGTTTCTTCACGAAACGAACATCCTTTTCACACAAAAAACGAGAGGTAATACAGGCACGTCGCGGCCTTTCATCCTCTCGCTTCCTACGATAGTTAACTATAACAGATATTGGTGCGGCTGTCAATGTTTTTACTTATTTTTTTCCTGATGCCGTACATAGAACAGATATACTTAAATCATCTCATCTTAAAACAGAAGGTACATTTATGGTCATCATACATCATCTTATCATGCACACACTCAAGCCTTTCATTGTATCCGCGCGCAATGGAGGGATCTATGTTTTCGCAATAAATGCGGCCATAACGTTCCTGCCCTTCCTTCATCCAGGTCTCAGCAAATATGCACCTGTCAAATTCCTGGCGCACCTCTTCTTTCCCATATGTATTCTCATAGCCAAACAGGCCGCTCCGCTCCATATCGTAATTCACAAGATAATTCTGAAGGTCGTTTTCATTTCCCCTCTGCCTGGCCCTTCTGGCAATATCCTTTCCCCGCCCTTCACCAAATTCCTGTACGGATTGGGCCATGAGTTCACGTCCCTCATCCCCCAGCCTCTCTTCTACGCGCCTGGCTATAATAGAAAACATTCTTGCAAACAGAATATACATGGACACCGGTTCATCTATTTCCTGGCTGTGATCTTGTGTACCATCTGTTTTTTTCTTATCTGACTCCATTTCCTTAAATCTCCTTATCCAATCTTATTATCGTACGTATCAAGGCCTCCGTTACCTTTTCCAGGGCTTGCTCAGATACATATTCCTCCACATTATGGCTGACGCCCCCGGCACACGGGGAAAATATCATGGCCGTTGGGCATATGGATGCAAAGTTCATGGAATCATGGCCCGCTCCGCTGTCCATAAGCAGGTAATCCTCGTCCATGTCCAGACAGGACTTCCTGATTGCGTCAATTATCTTTTCATCTAACGGCGCAGGAGACTTTCTTGTAAATGATTTTATTTCCACGGATAATCCCCTTTTGCCGGCAGCCTCATCCAGATACCTGTGGACCTGCCTTTCAATCGTTTCCCCGATGTCCTGGCGGCTGAAGCGTATGTCCACCGAGAATATGGTTTCCTGTACAATGCTGTTGCCGGACCCGGGAAGCAGTTTCATCTTCCCAATCGTGATGGTGGCCTCGTCATTATATTCCTGCTCCACAAAACGGCTGGCCTTCAGACAGACCTCATAGGCGGAAAGGCTGCTGTCCCTTCTTAAACTCATGGGCACCGTACCGGGATGTCCGCCTTTTCCCTTCAGCCTTACTTCAAAATTGATGATTCCCCTTATCTTCCTGACAATACCGATTTCAATCCCCTTTTGTTCCAGGACAGGCCCCTGCTCATCATGGACTTCTATGAATGCAGCCGGAGGTTCCTTAAGCGCCCTGTGACGGGCCACCTTGACCCTCTCGTCCTCCCTGTACTGTCTCAGCATCTCATCCAGGGCGATGCCGTCCGAATCCTTATAATACGGAATTTTCTCATCTTCCAGCGACCTGCATAAGTAGGAGCTTCCCGTGAGCACATTGCCGGTGCGGGTGCCTTCCTCCTCCACCATACCTATGATTTCCAATGAATGGCTTAGCTTTATCTGGTTGTCCATCAGGAATCTGGCTGCCTCTATGGCGCAGGCAACCCCTTGTATCCCGTCATATGCGCCAGAGCAGATGACCGTGTCCAGATGGGATCCGGTTACAATGACCCCCTTTCCGGTACTCCCCTCCATAAGCCCGCACACATTGCCCAGCTCATCTTCCCATACCTGCAGCCCTGTTTCCTCCATACGCTGTTTGATATAATCGGTTCCCTTTGCGTATTCCCTGGTCCAGCTGACTCTGGTGATTCCCTGTTCAGTGGGTGTGGAGGAAATCCGGCTCAGGGTTTCAATATCCTTCTGTATCCTTTCCGAGCTTACCTTACACACTGATTTCTTCCTCTTTCCGGTAATATTCCATCATATCCATGCAAAGATTGACATACCTATCCATGTCAATATCCATTCCAACCAGGACACGGTCCTCATCCCCATGGTAAACAAGCGTCCTGCCATCTTCCAGCGTTCCCTGGGTTTCCACTTTGACGCTGGCTTTCATCCAGCAGAACATGGACGGATCAATGACAGCTGCCACAGCTACCGCATCATGGATTACAATTCCAGGGATATTCATTTTCCTGAAATATTCCTCATAATAATAAAATACATCTTCAACCGCCTTGCTTATCCTGCTTTTTATCCTGTAAAGCTCCCCCATCCTGTTAAATGGGATGGCTGAGCGGTTTGTCACATTCAGGCCCAGCATACGCACGGGGATACCGGAATCAAATACAATCCTGGCGCTGTGGGGATCTGCCCAGATGTTAAACTCGGCATACGCAGAACGGTTGCCATAGTCTGCTGACCCTCCCATCATCACGATTTCTTTAATAAGGGATTCCATATCCGGATATTTTATGATAGCTGCAGCCAGGTTCGTAAGTGGTCCCAAAGCAATGATTACAAGATTTCCCCTGCATCTGACGGCCTCATCATGGATAAAGTCCCAGGAAGGCTGTTTTAAGGCGCTGCCTGTGGGTTTGGGGATATCAAATTTCCCAAGTCCCCTGTCGCCATGAAGGAAGGACCCAACCCTCTGTTCAATGCACATCGGTCCCTCAGCCCCAAAAGCGACCTTGGTATTCATACCTGCAAATTCCTTGATGGCAAGTCCATTTTCAAAGGTCAGTTCCGCCTTCATATTACCTGCAACCACGGACAATCCCCTGATATCCAGCCGGCTGCTGCTGTTTGCAAGGAAGATGGCAAAAATATCGTCACTGCCAGGATCCGTATCAATGATTACCGGGATTTTTTCCATCATAATATCCTCCAATCAACACTGCGTTCGGTTTCTTCTTACAGATATCCAGCCTGTCAATATATAAAGACCCATAGGTACATCCCAGGTCCAGGATGACCGTGGCAGACACAGACGGCTTTACATCCACGGGTTCCTGCCCGGATATACAGCGCTTCATGGTTTCATATTGGGCCTGCTGTGTTTCTTCAGCCATTATGACTTTTGTCACATCTGCATCCATGACAATCCTGGCAGCAACAGGATCAGACAGGATATGTTCTTCTGATACAGGGCAATTCCTGTCCTTATTCTGTTCTCCTGGACATATCAGGATTCTTTTTATATCCGCCTTCACCTCCGGATGTGTAAACATCAGGCATCCCAATGTGGTCATCTGGCCCAGACAGACATAATACACTTTCTCCCCGGCCATTTTTATCTTGTCATACAACAAATCCAGCGCATTCCTGCCATCTGCCTCAGGAAATCCCCGCCGCTCCATAAGCGGCTTCCAGGGTCCCATGAATATGGAATCCTCCTGCCTGTAATTCGCTGCCTTTACATGGGCAGACGTAAAATCAGGGCAGATTTTATCCCCATAATCCATCACAACAAACATTTTAATTATCCTTTCTGCTATTTTGCCAGCTTTTTAAGCCGCCTTATCCTTTTTGCATTTACGGAGTAGAAAACCAGCCCCAGCAGGGTGGCTGCATAGGGAATCATCTGGACAAATTCAGCCGGGACCCGCAGGCTTTGAAGTACATTGGCCAGTGCGTCCGCAGTGCCGAACACCAGGGAAGCCATCAACGTCCCCCCTGCATTGGCCCTGCCCAGGTATTGGGCCGCAACTGCTGTAAATCCCCGTCCGGCCGTCATATCCCTTGAAAACCAGGACACATATCCCATGGAAAGATACATCCCCCCAAGGGATGCCAGGAATCCGCATATCAGCAGCGCCGTTACCTGGGTTTTGATGATATTGATGCCCACGCTTTCCGCTGCCTTCGGATTCTCTCCCACCGCCCGTATCCGGATTCCCAGCTTGGTCCTGTTTATGAAAAACCATAACTGACAGGAATGCCAGATAGGTCAAAATGTTATGGTTGGATACCACTTCACCCACAAAGGGGATGTCCTTAATCAGAGGCAGGGGGACCTGGGGGAAAACCAGGCTTTTGAGCTTGGTGGTAGTGCCCTTATCTTTTGTGAGCATATACATGATGAACACGGTTGCTCCGGAGGCAATCATATTCATCATCAGTCCTGTAAGAAAAATCTCCGCCTTCAGCTTAATGGCAAAATACGCCAGAAGACCTGAAATCAAAAGCCCTGTTGCAATGCCGCACAAGGCGCCTATGAGCAGGCTCTGGGTATAAGCGCTTCCCACCACCCCTGCAAGGGCGCTGGCAAGCATGGTTCCCTCAAGACCGATATTCGTCACCCCTGCCTTCTTTGCCACTGCTCCTCCAAGGGCCGCAAACAGGATGGGCGTTGTCACACGCAGTGCGGAATATAAAAATGCAGCTGAAAAAACTCCACGGATTACTGCTTCCATACCTATGCCTCCTTTGTCTTTGCTGCTCTAACAATGGCCCACTGTTTATACTTATTCAGGAACAATTTGGATGCCACGAATAAGACAGCAATTGCCTGTACCACGCTGACAATCTCCACTGGTACATCCGTGGTCCTGGACAGGATGTCTGACCCAATCCTTATGTAGGCCAGGAACAGGGCCGCCACCGGAATCATCTGCGGCTTGTAATCTGCCAGGGTGGCAATGATGATGCCGTCAAAGCCATACTGCGGTGATGCCGTGTACTGGAACCTCCGGTACATGCCAAGGATTTCAATGCTTCCCGCCATGCCCCCGATAAATCCGCCGATGGCCTGGGATGCAAAGATTACAGTCAGCACGCTGATTCCCGTGTACCTGGCAAAATTCTCATTCTTTCCGGCCATCCGTATTGCATACCCCAGTCTGGTCCGGTACATGACAAGATAGATGAATATGACGCAAAGGACTGCAATCACAATCCCGAAATGGATTCTTGTATGCGGCACAATGGGAAGCAGCTTGGAGGATCTGCTGATGGAATAGGATGCAAAATATCCTGCCTGTGAATCAACCAGGAACCGGTTCACAATAAACAGGCCTGAATATAATACGATGTAGTTTAACATCAGGGAGGATACCAGTTCATTTGCCTGGAATTTCACCTTCAGGATTGCCGGAACCAGGCATATGAGGCCGCCGATTACCCCGCTGGCCAGGAATATGACAAGCTGGTGGATTCCAAAAGGTAGCGGCAGGAACACGGAAACAGCGGTCGCAATCACTGCGCCCATGAAGAAGCTTCCCTCTACCGCACAGTTAATCTGGTTTGCCTCAAACATGATACAGATTGCCAGTCCTGTAAATGTAAGGGGAATGGCCAGTTCAATTATATTTCCGATCCTGGATACGCTCTGAAACGGTCCGAACAGAAAGGTTCCCAGCGAAGCCATGGGACTGCCGCTTACAGCCGTAATCACAATCAACATGAAAAGGATAGAGATGGCAATGGCAACCAGAAGACGCAGACCGTCAAATGTTTTTTCAATCTTTTTAATCTCCATTACATTCCCTCCTGTTTCTTAAGGCCAAGCATATACTCGCCCAGTTCATTTTCCGTGACCTGGCCCACGTCTTTTATATCTGCCGTGATCCTGCCGTCAAACATGACCATCAGACGGTCACTGAGTTCGAACAGTTCATTCAAATCTGCAGATACCAGCAGCACGGCGCTTCCCCTGCTTCTGAGTTCTAAAACCTTCTGCCGCACAAACTCGGTAGCGCCCACGTCGATGCCCCTGGTGGGCTGGTTCAGTATGATAAGCTGGGGATTGGTGGAAAATTCCCTGGCCACCACCACCTTCTGCATGTTCCCTCCGCTGAGCATACGGACCGCCTCTGTCCCGTCCTTGGATTTTACAAGGAATTTTTCCCGTAAATCCCTGGCATAGCCTGCAATCTTCTTCCTGTCTAAAAGGCCATGGGATGAATACTCTTTTTTATCATAAACATAAGTGATAAGGTTGTCGCTGACACTGGCATCCCCCACCAGGCCCACAGCCACCCTGTCTTCCGGCACATGGGAGACCCCCATGCCGCGGATTTCCTTTATTGTCTTATTTTTAATTGAGGTTCCTGAGACAGTGATATCACCTTCCGAAAAGCCTTCCAGTCCTGCGGTTATCTCAGACAGTTCCTTCTGTCCATTGCCCTCCACGGCTGCAATCCCAACAATCTCACCCGCCCTGATCTGAAAATTAATGTCGTGTAAAACCTGTCTGCCAGATTCATTTTCCTTATTCAGATTCCTGACATCAAGGACAATCCGGCCTGGTTCAACCGGGTCTTTCTGTGTGTTCACCTCCAGATTCCTGCCCACCATCAGGCTGGAAATCTTCTGTTCCGAAACATCCTTTACATCATAGACCCCTACGTCCTTCCCATCCCTTAATATGGTAATACGGTCGCACAGTTCCTTGACCTCATTCAGCTTGTGGGATATGAATACAATCGTATGTCCCTTGTCCCTGAGCCCCTTCAGCTCTGCAAATAATTCCTTTGTCTCCTGCGGGGTGAGCACGGCTGTGGGTTCATCCAGGATTAATATGTCTGCTCCTTTATGCAGTGCTTTTAAAATCTCCACTTTCTGGCGGATACCCACCGGTAAATCAGCCACCACATCTTCCGGATCCACATTCATGTTATATTTCTGTCCGATGGTCCTTGCCATCTCGCTGGCCATGCGGTTATCCAACACACCATATTTCCCCGGCTCATCCCCCAGCACGATATTCTCCGCCACGGTCAGGGACGGTATCAGCATAAAATGCTGGTGCACCATACCAATGCCCTTGTGGATGGCGTCAATGGGATTATGGATGGACACAGATGCGCCGCTTAGGATGATTTCCCCTTCATCCGGTTTCTCCAAACCAAACAGTACTTTCATCAGGGTTGTCTTACCTGCGCCATTTTCCCCTGCCAGCGCATGGATTTCCCCCTTCCTGAGGGAGAAATCCACATGATTGTTGGCCACAAGTCCGGTAGGGTAAACCTTTGTGATATTTCTCATTTCCAAAATATTCGTATTATCCACGTTTCTACCTTCTCCTGAAAAATGGTTCATGTCTTAGGGTAATCACGGCTTTACGGAATTACGGATTTCGCTTACTTCCTCTGTGGTCATTCCCAATGCGGTTGATACCTTTATGGTCCCATCCACAATAGCCTTTTCAGCCTGCTCCTCGCTTTCCACAATTTCGTCCGGCACAATGGTTTTATAATTATCATTAACCGCTATCCCGGTTACATTTTCCTTAACACCAACCAGTTCAAAGGAACCATAGGGAAGAGTTCCGTCAATGGCCATCCCAACCGCGCGCTCAATGGAGACTCCCACACGTTTCATGACAGAGGTCGCAATCACATCTGCCAGCGGATCATCCATTGATTTTAATACTTCATATTGGTCCGCATCACAGCCGATTGCAAGGACTCCTTTTTCGGAAGCAGCTTCAAACACACCGGTCCCCGCTCCGCCTGCGCACTGGAAGATGACATCAGCTCCCTGCTGTATCTGTGTCAGGGCCAGTTCCTTTCCTTTACCGGTGTTGACATAATCTCCCACATAGGAGGTTATGACCTTGATGTCGCTGTCCACGGACTTTGCACCTTCTATGAATCCAATCAGGAAATCATTGATTACCGTCACATCCTGTCCGCCAACAAAGCCGATTACTTTTTCTTCATTCATGCCCTCTGCCTTAGAAGTTGTAAGTCCGGCTGCCACCACTCCGGCCAGATAGGCGCCTTCATTGGCAAGGTAATCAACCGTGTACACGTTGGACATATTGAAGTTCTCATAGTCAGCCCTTGCCCCAAATAATATGTATTTCTGGTCCGGGTAATCCTGTGCGATTTCCTGGAGGATTTCCTTTAAAGTGTTGGTACAGAGTATAATGATGTCCCAGTCCCCGGACTCAGAGTATTCGGTAATGGTAGGTTCGTATTTTGTTGCATCGCTTCCCATCTCAACTATCTTTGTCTCACACCCGTAACTTTCCTTAATTGCCTCCATCCCGGCGGCGGCAGAATCATAATAAGACTGGTCGCCTAAAACACCGTTAATCAGAAGCGCAACCTTAAGTCCTTTTTCTTCTGTTTTATCCCCTGCTGCCGGGGTGTCTGCCGCTGACGGCGCCGAGGAACCGGCTGCCGTGCTGTCCGCTTTTGTTCCTGCCGTGTTCTGGCACCCGGTTAACAGTGAAAGTGCCATCATACCCGCTAATATTCTTGCATACATTCTTCTCTTCATTGTAATACCCGTCCCTTTCATACGAAATTCAGCTTAATACGTCATTCAAACATGTGTTTCACTGCTTACATTGCTTTCTCAATTTATTCTCCAAAAAATATCCTCCTTTCCAATTTCGTATTTTCCATCGTTTTGTATTGAAATATCAACGATTATTAATTATAATAGCATATGCAGACGATAATGCAACGATATAGACGACAATATCGTCATTAAATGTTTTTTCTCACATTATACTCAAAACAGATAAGGATAATTTGTGCATATCAAACGAAGGGGGTTTTAAAGATGGAAGGAGATATTAAAAAAATCCAATCAGTGCAGAGGGCACTTGATATCATCAATTGTGTTGCCAATTCGAATTCCAGGATTACGCTAAAAGAAATAACGGAGCTGCTGGGCCTGAACATCAACACAGCGAGAGGGCTGGCCCAGACCCTGGTGCTGAATGGGTACCTGGCAAAGGACGTGGAGCGCGGGACCTACTCATTGGGATATCAGTTCTATACAAAATCCACACAGCTTTATGAGTTTCAGCTTAAAAGCATCCGCGATGCATCCTATGCAGAAATGCTGAACATATCCAAAAAGTTCAGGGCGACCACCTGCCTGCAGATCAGTTTCTACAGCGACATCTATACATTAGAGACAGTGGTCCCTCCCCAAAGCCCCTATGCCTATGTCCCCAATTCTGCCACTAACCTCCCCTTGCATGCATCTGCCTCAGGGAAACTTTTAATTGCACATATGTCCTCAAAAGAACAGAAGAAATTGATTGAGAATAGTGACTTACAATCTTTAACCCCATACACCATAACCAATAAAGAAGAACTTTGGAATTGCATCAAGGAAATCATCCGCCAGGGGTATGCGGTTGAGTTAAGCGAATTAAGTGTGGGCGTCGGAAGTATGGCAGTACCGATTTTTGATTTGAGGGGAACGCTCCGGGCAACCATCAGTCTGGTAGGTTCCACTGAAATGCTCCGGTCAAACCTGAACCGGATGGTTGCGGAGTTACAACGGGCAGGGGAACGCATCACAAACAAAATTTCTTATCCCAGTACCGCATTACATAAATTTCAGTAAAAGGACTTTCCTAATCGGGTTAGGAATCCCCTGTCCCGCTCCTATTTAAAGTACGGCACATAGGGGTATCTGATAAGTGTATTTAAGAAAGCTTTTTCATTATCTATACAAAAACAGGCATACGCCAATCATCCCAGCGTATGCCTGTTCCATATCCCAATATTCAGTTGAGTTTTTTCCCGGCAGCGTCCATTCTCTCCAATCCCATGTTGACAGCAATTCCCGCCGCAATCATCAGCCCTCCTGCAAATGATGCATCCACCCTGCCCTTTCCTGCCGCCACATCCAGGAGGACTCCGGTAAATATCTGCCCCACGAATGTAAGCATGGTAAGCCGGAAGGCCGGAAGCCTGGGAACCGTAAGGTTGCACAGCATAACCACAATGACGCCCATCATGCCGCCCGTATAAATAAAGGGGTGGGCGGCCAGCCCGCTGCCGGATACAGGCTTCATGGTTTCCCCGGCCAGCACACAGATGACCACTGTAACGGGAAGTCCTGCCATATGATTAACCAGTGACCCTGAAAGCGCGCCCACTTTCCCGGACAGCCGTGCATTGACAGTCCTTGACAGGACTACCGTGACCCCTGCGGCCAGGGACAGCAGGACCGCATATGCGGCTTTGCCAACCGTGGCATCCAGCATGACAAAAATCCCTGTCAGGGAAAATGCCAGCCCCACCAGGTTATATCTGCAAAACGGACACCGCATCATCCCAAACAGCCCAAGGCAGTCAATCACCAGGGACATGAGGGCCTGCCCTAAAAGCCCCAACGCCACTATGCTGGTCATGCTTATATGGCCAAAGGCCAGATTGTTAAACACAGTGGTAAATGCGCCTATGGCACCGCCCAGATAAATCCAGGCAGGAGCGTGTCCTGTCAGTTTCCTGTTTTCCTTCCTCACAGCACACAGCAGGTATGCAAAGAGGATACCCACCACATGGATGATGACGGATGCCCGGAATACGCCGTATAATCCTGACAGGATTCCATTAACCGAAACCATGACGGATAGTACCAAACCGGTCAAAAGAGCCAGCAGTCCATACATCCTTCCACCTCCCTTAAGATTCATGCACTGATTATAACCGCATTCCCCCAACAGGGCATAGGACATTTGTCCTACTGTTTTGTGGCATTACCTGTTATAATGGAGGCAGAGGTGATATTGAGATGAAAGAACTGCCCATGTCAGATAAACACAGGGAAAAACTATCGGAATACGGCCTTCAGGATATGTACCCTGACTCCTGCAGGCTTGTGTCTTATAAGGCCGGGGAAACCCTTCTCCGGGAGGGGATGCCCCTTACCTGGCTTGGCGTCATCATGTGCGGCAAAGCCAAAATATGCTCTACTGCCCCCAACGGCAGGAACCTGGTCCTCTGCTACTATGTATCGGAGGGCATCATTGGCGACCTGGAGCTTATGACCGGCCTGAAGAGCGCAACCACCACCATTGTGGCAATCACGGATTTTGAATGTATCACTATCTCCCTCAGTATACACAGTACGGCCCTTAAATCCAATACCGTATTCTTGAACAGGGTGGGAAATGAACTGGCCTTAAAGCTGCTGCGAAGCTCAGCCAATTTTGTGTCCTCCTCCCTGTACTCCGGCGAGGAACGGCTCTGCTCCTACATCCTGCAGACATCCCACAACCGCATGTTCAGTGATATCCTGTCCGATGTCTCCTGTTCCGTGGGAATGAGTTACCGCCATATGTTCCGGCTGTTAAACCAGCTCTGCGCGGAAGGGATACTGGAGAAACACGGATATGGCTATCTTATCCTGGACCGGGATGCCTTAATCCGGCGTTCAGAGTCCTCACACCACAAAACAGTCTGATGACAGGTATGCAAGACGGCACGCCAAAGGGGCATGGAATCCATGCCCCTTCATCCTATCCCAACCGATACTGGTTAAAATTGTACTACATCCTTTATCTCTTCCGCCCGCTCCACGTTCTCTGCATACAGCACAGGACCTTCACCGTGGTAATCCTTCTGGTATTCAATCCCCACTTTGGCCCGTACCTTAACCCACTGCTTGGTCTTATACTCTTCTGCGCCTTCCCATTTGCACATAAAGCCAAGGAAGGTCATATCTGCTTCACAGCAGGTCATGGCCATACGGCCGGGCACGAACTGTCCCTTGGGGAATTTGGGGGACTTTAACACCATGGCGGTAAATTCCACCACTTTGTCCTTGTACCGTTCCGGCTGGTCCATACAGTCAATATACCAGATGCCGTAATCTTCTGGTTTGATTTCAATCACATCCGCGCTCAGGTCATAGGGAAGGTCCTCCTCCAGGGTGGCCTGCTCAATCTCACCGTCCTTATCTTCCAGCACGATCTCGCTGTCCCGGCTCATGGCCCGGATGGTACGGCGGTAGGCTGTCAGCTTCTCATCCGGGATGCCGTCGCACCGGTTCATGATGACAAGCTCAGACCCGCGCAGCATGGCGCCTAAAAGGGGCTTCATATTCTGCACGTAAAGGTCAAAGGTGGAGCCGTCAATGATGGTAATCTGCTGGTATATGGTCCAGTCATCAGGCAGCTTAAGTTCATCCTGGTTCCACATGCCGTTCCATTCCATAAGGACACGTTCCGGACGGTATACCACTTCCAGCTCATTCAGATACTGGGGTGTCAGCTTCTCAAATGAATCCACATATACCACAGCTGTCCTGTTCTTTTTAAGCTTTTTCTCATCATATTCCGTATCCCCTTCCTCACACACAATAAGAAGGGTCTTGCCGTCTGCCTTAAAATAATCCTGCTGCATGGTAAAGTCCAGGAACTGGGTCTTACCCGCCTCAAGGAAACCGTTGATTAAAAACAACGGCATGATATCGTCTTCAATTTCATATGCCATAATATTATCCTCAGCTTCTTCCGAATACGCTGTTTAACGCTTCTTCTTCAAGGCTTGCACCGATTACGCACACCTTGCCGGTATAATCAGGCCTTCCCCCGCGGATTTCATACTGCTCGGGCACTAAGTCAAAGTACAGCCACTCCCCTGGGTTCTCCGTGGGCAGCATACCCTTCGCCCTCAGTACCTGTCCAAATTCCTCCGTGTAAGCCAGACGTTTCAGTATATCCTCCAGCTGGTCATGGGTTACCGGAACAATTGTCTCCATGCCCCAGCTTGTGAATACCTCATCCGCATGATGGTGTCCGTGGTCATGGCCGCAGCATCCATGGTCGTGGTGATGGTGGTCATGGCATTCTTCCCCGTCATGATGGTGATGTTCATGGCCTTCCTCTCCATCATGGTGGTGCTCATGACACTCTTCCCCGTCATGGTGATGATGCCCATGGCACTCTTCCCCATGATGGTGATGTTCATGGCACTCTTCCCCGTCATGGTGATGATGCTCATGGCACTCTTCCCCGTCATGGTGATGATGCCCATGGCACTCTTCCCCGTCATGGTGGTGCTCATGGCACTCTTCCCCTTCATGGCGATGATGCTCATGGCACTCTTCCCCTTCATGGTGATGATGCTCATGGCACCCTTCCCCTTCATGATGGTGCTCATGGCATTCTTCCTCATGAAGCTGACGGCTTTCCCTCACCTCTGCCAGAAGGTCATCCAGCATGGTATCATGCTTCTCAATGATTTCAAGCAGCTGCGCCCCGGACAGCTCCGCCAGGGGTGTTGTTATGATGGCTGCGTCGCGGTTCTTCTCACGAAGCATGTCCACATCCTTCTGCACCTTTGCAGCATCTGTTATATCGGTACGGCTGAGCACAATGGTGCCTGCATTTTCAATCTGGTTGTTAAAAAACTCGCCGAAATTCTTCATATACATCTTGCACTTTGCAGCATCCACAATGGTCACGGCGCTGTTCAGTTCCACTTCCATGTCCGCGGATACGTCCACCACTGCCTTCATCACGTCTGACAGTTTGCCAACGCCTGAGGGTTCAATGATGATGCGCTCCGGTTTATACTTTGTGATGACTTCTGCCAGGGATGCGCCAAAATCGCCTACCAATGAACAGCAGATACAGCCTGAGTTCATCTCACGGATTTCTATTCCGGCATCCTTTAAGAAGCCTCCGTCAATTCCAATCTCGCCAAATTCATTTTCAATCAGTACGACCTGTTCTCCGGCAATCGCCTCTTCCAAAAGCTTTTTGATGAACGTTGTCTTCCCCGCACCAAGAAAACCGGAAATAATATCAATTTTCGTCATTTTACTCTTTCCTTCTTTCTGAATATCCGACTCCCTGCGCCGTCTTGCCGCAACAGGGCATTATTATAACCTGTCAATTGACTATTTTGGCACATCAGCCACATAAAGTCAAGATATAGACGCCTTTATCTTTTACCGGCAGCACTGGTTAATCATTTTAAAACCATGGATAAGCCATTCCTTCACACACGGACAGGGCAGACAAAGCTTATCCAAAGCTTCATCTGCCCTGCCTCATTGCACAGTGATTCACCTACAAATCAAACTAATATCATAACCTTACAGTTTTCTCCCCGTCCCCATCAGAAATCCAGATACATATGCATTGGATAGGAAAGGTATTCCACGTCATCCAGCTTCTCCACCGTGATATATCCGGCCGGTGCATTGAGGATGGTCGGGATACGGTTAACGATGGTCGCACATGTATGCTCCACGGTAGCCGGTTTCCTGACAAAGAAGGTGGTATCCGGTTCACCTATGATCTTCCAGTCGCATAAATCGCCGTCATCCGGTCCATAAACCTTGCCGATACACTGGGTTTCAATCACCGGTCCCTGGAAAGTCTCGGTGGTCACCACCGCGCTCATGCCAATGCAGTTGCCCTTGGGAATCGTATATCCCATGGTCTCGGAATACAGGTCCGAATCATAGAAATACGGAACGCACTTCTGTGTCTGGGACTTGATGGTCCAGCCCATCTTATTGCACAGGGCCTCATTGGAGTTCCACACATAGCATGGCTCCAGTGTCTCGGGATGGGCAATCTTTGCCTCAAATTCCTCCGGCGTAAGCCCGACCCCATGGGCCTCTGCCAGGGCCAGTCCGTAGTCCTCCACATTATAGCTGGTGGCTCCTTCAATCCGGTCAATGCGGTGTACGCCTCCCGCCACACAGCCAATCATGTTTACCCAGTAAATATCCTGCATGCCTGCGCCCACGATGGTGCAGTTATTATCCTTAGCCAGCTTATCCAGCTTATTGGTGATGGCGCTTGCCGTGGTCCACGGATAGATTGCCTCCTCGCAGGTGGTTACCACATTAATCCCCCTGGACACGCACTTCTCAAAGTGGGGATACACGTCCTCCATGAAGCTGAACAGGGTTATCACTGCAATATCTGCGTCGCATTCATCTAAAACAGCATCTGCGTCATCGCGGATTGTCACGCCAATCTTAAATCCCAGGCCCGCGAACTCTCCCACGTCCATTCCGACCACGGCAGGATTCACATCAATTGCACCTACAATCTCAGCACCTTTTTCATACAGATAGCGCAGGATATATTTGCCCATCTTTCCACAGCCATACTGTACCACACGGATTTTTTCGCAATTCATCATGATTCTTAACCCCTTTCCTGTATCGTTGCTTTGTACATTGATAGTTCCTGATATAAGTATAAGGCTTATACAAGGTATGGAGTCAAGGGCTTTTTTTATGCATTTCCCCGCAGGGAGACAGGTATCTGGAGACGGAGGAACATGCCCCTTTCCTGCATGTCCATGGGCACCTCCGCCACCACCTCACAGATATAATCGCCTGTAATCCTGTAGTGTTTTTCCTGGATTTCCTTCAGAAGGCGGCCGATATATTCCTTCTCCTTATCAAAACTGTTACAGTAAATACACAGGTAGGTACTGGCCGGTATGGGGGTAATCAGGCTTTCCTTCACAAACCCCTTGTCCACCAGCACGAATATCTGTGTGGAACAGAACTCCCCTTTTATCAGGGACTCCTTCTTCATGACGGTTCCCGCATTATAGAAATATATGGGGGACAGCTGGTTGGCAATCAGGTTCTTCTTCAAATCACGCAGGATCTGCTCATACACGTCAATCCCGTAATCATAGAAATTCACACCTGAATCCGTCATATAAGTCAGGCGCCCCGGGATGTACTCCAGCACAATGGCGCCGTCCGGAGGGGCATTTTCATACCATTCATAGCTTTCCAGGGTGCGCTCAATGGCCTTTCTCTGGTACATCAGTTCCCTGGACCTGTCATCTATCTCATCCAGGTTGCGGTACAGGATATCCTTGAGCATGTCCGGGTCAAAGTGCTTTAGCTGTTTCTTGATATCCTTAAGCGACATCCCCAGGGCCTTCATGCGCTGGATCATATCCAGCTGCGCGCTTTGGCGTATATCATAATAACGGTATCCATTCTCCGCATCCCGGTGCAGGGGTGAGAACAATCCCTCCTTATCATAAAGACGCAGCGCCTGTTCCGACACACCGTTCAGCCTTGCCATCTGTCCAATTGACAGTTTTTTCACAGCATACCCCTCCCGAATATTATGTATTTTATATAATCACACGCCTGTATCTGCTCTGAATATGGAATAATTATACCAAAAAAACCTTATACCAGCAATAAGGTTTTGCCCCTCCTATTTCATTTACTGTAGATTATTTATCAATTGTATCTCCCTTAAAATGGAAATTTTCACAAAACGCTTATCATAGTATGTTTATCACAGTACGCTTATCACAGTACCTCCCTCACAAAAATAATACCTGCGGCCCACCCCGCCGGTCCCGCCACCTTATGGGGGCGTCCCGGTCCGGCGTGTGCCGCAGGCATTTCCGCTCATATTAATTCCGATCATATTGTTTCTTTTTGCCAGGAATGGAAAACCTTTACCATCTCCTCGCTGCTTAGCTCAGCTTCTTCACAATCTTCTCCGCATCCTCCTGGTTGCCGATTACCATCAGGTGGATATCGCTCTCTACGACATAATCCGCGCCCGGCATGAATTTCATATGCCCGCCCTTATTTTTAAGGGCAATGATGGAAATGCCGTATACCCGGCGGATATTCAGGTCCTTGATGGATTTCCCTACCCAGGAATCCAGGGGACGGATCTCAAAAATGGAAATGCCGTCAGCCAGCTCCGTATAGTCAAACACATTGTTGCCGCTGTAGCGCACCGCTGCCTTCTCTGCCACGTCCCGGTCCGGATAGACCACCTGGTCCGCCCCGTTCTTTAACAGAAGACGCGCATGGATGTTGCGGTTGGCCTTGCTGACAACGTACTTGGCCCCCATCTCCTTAATCATGCTGGTAACCTCCAGGCTGTTCTGGAAGTTATTGCCAATGCAGATGAAGCAGATATCAAAATTCCCCACCCCAAGGCTTTTTAATACAGCCTCATTGGTGCAGTCGCCAATCTTGGCGCTGACCACATAGGGAAGGATAGGCTCCAGCTTTTCTTCCGATATATCCACTGCCATGATCTGGTTGTCATGCTTTGCCAGATTCTCACACAGGTGCTGTCCAAACCTTCCGATTCCGATTACAAGAATTGATTTCATGTATAAGATACCCCTCTCTTTTTTCTTAGACCCTTTTATCCAATGGTAATCCTCTCAGCCGGCAGCTGCACATGAGGCTTGCGGCTGGACCTGGTGAATGCAAGCGCAAAGGACAGGCTGCCGATACGTCCGCAGTACATCAGGATAATGATTACAATCCTCGAAAGCGGATTCAGGCTTCTGGTCACGCCCGTACTCATGCCGGATGTGCCGATGGCCGAACACGTCTCAAAAAACACATCTGACATAGGCAGGTTCTGGAACACCATGATCAGGATGGTTGCCGTGAGCATCAGGCTCAGGTTGATGGTCAGGATACAGGCTGACTGGCGGATGGATTCATCCTGTAGCCTCCTGCCGAATATCTCCACGCCATAGGTCTGGCGGATATTGGAATGGACATACAGAAGCAGCACGGCCAGCGTGGTGGTCTTGATGCCTCCGGCCGTGGAGCCGGGGCTGCCGCCAATGAACATCAGCATGGCCGACAGGAACTTGCTCCCGTCCGTCAGGGCCGCCGTGTCCACATTGTTGAATCCGGCTGTCCTTGGCGTCACCGCGCTGAAAAAGCAGGCCAGGAACTTCTGCGAACCATTCATCCCCACCAGGATGTTGTCCCGCTCCATCAGATAAAACAGGATGGTCCCCCCTGCCAGCAGCACTGCCGTGGTGACCAGCACTATTTTGGTGTGGAGCAGGTAATGGCGGACATCCCACCGTTTCCTGTACAGGTCGTCCCACACAATGAATCCGATACCGCCGATGATTATCAGGGTGGAAATGGTCCCAATCACCACCCAGTCCCCTGCATAGGAGCACAGGGAGCTGTACTGCTCCGTATGTCCCATCAGATCAAATCCTGCATTACAGAACGCGGATATGGAATGGAATATGCCATACCAGGTGCCGCGGAACAGTCCGTACTGCGGAATGAAACGGAGGGACAATATGATGGCGCCCGCCCCCTCAAAAATCGCAGTTCCTATGATGATCCGTTTTGCCAGCTTCACCATGCCGCCAATCTGCAGCGTGTTGACGCTCTCTTCCATAAGTCCCCGTTCCTTTAACCCGATTTTGCGCCTCAGCACAATGGAGAGGAATATACCGATACTGATGAAGCCCAGCCCGCCCAGCTGGATCATGATCAGCAAAAGCGCCTGTCCAAACAGGCTCCACTGGGTCCAGGTGTCCGCCACCACCAGCCCGGTCACGCAGGTGGCGCTGGTAGCCGTAAACAGGCAGTTGAGGAACGGCTCGCCCTGTCCGTCCCTGCTGGATACCGGCAGCATCAGCAGCAGGGTTCCTGTCATGATTATCAGGAAGAATCCATATGCAATGAATTGTGTCTGTGATATATGTTTTTTTAAATGCTTCTGTTTAAAATCATACAGCTTCTCTTTCATGTTCCCCTCACTTAACCCTTTTGCGGGATATGGCAAAGATTGACATCCCAAATCCCAGGGGCATTTTTATGGAAATCCTTCCCACGAACTGCATTGTATCACTTGTTTCACGGTATGTCTACCAGCAAATGGCCGGTCCGGCTAAATTCCCGGAAATGTCCGGCTGAATCGTGCAGTCCAATCCTCCTGCCTCACGTCCGGAGCCGCCCTAAGGACTGCCATGCCATGAACAGGATGAACACCAGGAGGTTTACCACCACCACGCTGGCCCCGGCCGGTGTTGAGAACTGATAGGAGGCCGTCATTCCTATTATGAAGCATAGGACGGACAATATACCCGCGGACACCACAACACTGCCAAAGCTTTTAAATACCCGCATGGAGGAAAGGCATGGGAAGATAATCAGGCTGGAAATCAGCATGGCGCCCATCATGCGCATGCCCAGCACGATGGTCACTGCCGTGAGCACGGCAATCACCACATTATAGAAGCCCACATTGACCCCGGTTGCCTTTGCAAAGTTCTCGTCAAATGTAACTGCGAATATCTTATTGTAGCACACCAGGAACAGGATAAGCACCACCACCGACAGCACGGCGGACAGCGCCACATCCTCACGGCTCATGGCCAGGATGCTGCCGAACATATAACTGCTCACATCCGTGGTCAGCCCCGTGGTCAGGGAGGTGACTATGATGCCGATGGCCAGTGCGCTGGCAGATATCAGGGCAATGGCCGCATCGCTTTTTATCCTGCTGTTCTCCGTAATCCTCAGCAGGAAAAATGCCGCCAGGACCACCACCGGGATGGATACCTTCAGCGGGGACCAGCCCATGGCCAGGGCAACGGATAACGCTCCGAAGGATACATGGGAAAGCCCGTCCCCAATCATGGAATACCGTTTTAACACCAGGCTTACCCCCAGGAGCGAGGCGCACAGGGATACCAGCATCCCGCCCACAAGCGCCCTTACAAGGAAGGGGTATGATAACATTTCGCCGATGATATTCATTGTCTCTCCTCCTTCTTCTCAGCCGGATGTACGTGGAGCTTTGGCACATGGCAGCCTGCCGTGGGCTTGCACCGGCCCTGTTCCTTCTCATGGAAGAAATGGCCTGCCGCCTTGCTGTTCATATAGTCATGGGCAGGTCCGTAGAACATGACCCGCTTCTGTAAATGAAGGATTTTGTTGGCCTCCTCCACCGCATTCCTCAAATCATGGGAAACCATCAGGATGGCCACCCCGTCTTCCCGGTTCAGGCGCCGGAGCATGGCATAGAATTCCTGGATTGCCATCGGATCCAGGCCTGTAATGGGTTCATCCAGGATCAGCAGCTGTGTGGTGGCACACAAGGCCCTGGCAATCAGAACCCTCTGCTGCTGTCCACCTGACAGTTCACGGTAGCATAAATCCTTAAGGGGGGTGATGCCCAGCTTCTCCATGTTCGTTCCTGCAATCTCCTTTTCAACCCTGGAATAAAAGGGTTTCCACCCCCGCCTGCTGAGGCATCCGCTTAACACTACCTCCAGCACCGTGGCCGGAAAATCCTTCTGGGCAGCCGTCTGCTGGGGCAGGTATCCGATTCCCGAACCCTTCAGCTCATCGGATACCGTCAGCCTCCCTGCCGTGGGCTTTAAAAGGCCAAGAAGGCCCTTCATGAGCGTACTCTTGCCTGAACCATTTTCCCCAACGATACACAGGTAATCGCCGGGATTGACCTCCATGTCCACATCCACCACCGCGTCCTGGTTATCGTATCCAAAATCAACATGTTCACATTTAATTAAAGGTGTCATCTCATACCTCATCTTTTTCATTGCTGCCAATACTACTCAAGGCCCTTCCTAAGGTTCTCCACATTCTGGTTCATCAGCTGAAGGTAGGTAACCCCTTCGTCAAACTGTTTCCTTGTCACATTATGGCAGGAATGGAGAAGGAGCGGAACCGCCCCGGTCTCCTCGCTGATGATTTCCGCCGTGCGGTGGCTGGACAGCTCCAGGTAATACACCCCGTGGATCTGTTCCTCCTTCACCTTGTCAATCAGGTAGGCGATGGTTTTGGCGCTTGGCTCCGTATCCGTGCTGCAGCCGGAAAATGCGGCCCTGTAGGAAAGCCCGTACTCGTCCGCAAAGTACCGGAACGGGAACTTGTCCGCAACCACGATCATATGGTTCCTTCCCTGCGCCACCACCTGCCTGAACCGTCCGTCCAGGTCCTTCAGTTCCTCAATGTAGGCATCCGCATTGGCCTTGAACCGGCCGCTGTCCTCTGGGGCGGCTTCCATCAGGGTCTGGCTGATGATTCTCACAATGGCCTGGGCGTTCACAGGTGAGGTCCAGATATGCTCATCATATTCAATATCCATCTCATGCCCGTCCCTGTCATCGTATGCATGCAGTTCCGGCACGCCTTCATGGTCCCCGTAAGCACTAGTGTCTTCCATGTATCCATGGCCGTCTTCCATGTGTCCGTGGGCGTCTTCACCAGGTACATGGGCATTTCCCCCATGTACGTGGGCGTCTTCCCCATGCTCATGGGCATCCTCCATGCCTTCCACATGCTCCTCCTCCACCGCGTCCACGTAATCCATCATGGTGAGTATCTTCATATGGCTGGTATCCAGTGAATCCAGCACCTGTCCGACCCAGTGTTCCATCTCCCCGCCGTTGAGCACCAGCACGTCCGCCTCCTGCATGGCAATCATGTCCGCAGGCGTGGGCTCAAAGGAATGGCTGTCCATCCCGGCCGGGACAATCAGCTTCAGCTTCACCCTGTCCCCTGCAATCTGGCGCACAAAATCATAATAGGGGAAAATCGTGGTGACAACGCACAGACGGTCATCCTCCCCATCCCGGACCTCACCCCCATGGCTGCCGCCCCCAGGCCCTGTCCCCGGCCTGGCGCCGCACCCCCACGCGCCAAGGATGGTCCCGGCTGTCACAAGCAGCGCCATCAGCCAGGCCATCCTTTTTAGTTTCGTATTCTTTTCCCTATTCAATTCCATTCACATCCTTTATATACCGCACCACATCCACGGGATGGTCCGCTATCAGTTCCGGGTTAAATGCCTCCAGCTCTTCCCTGTCCCTGAAGCCCCATGTGACGCCCACCGTATCCACCTGGGCGTTCTTACCGGTGCGCATGTCCGTATTGGTGTCCCCCAGATACAGCACCTCTTCCCGGTCCACACCCAGTTCCTCCATCAGTGCCCACACGCCGTCCGGGGACGGTTTTTTCCTGATTCCCTTGTCCTCGCGCTCCCCATAGACCAGGTCGAACCTGCCCTTTCCGAATACGCCCTCCACATTGTCCAGGGTCCTTGGATGGGGCTTGTTGGACAGCACCGCTGTTTTTATATGGTTCTCCTTCAGGAAATCCAGCAGTTCCATGATTCCGTCATACGCCTTTACACGGTACATACAGCACCCTTTGAAAATCTCCGGATACAGATTCACTGCCTCCCCGTAATGTTCAAGCTTACTGTCCCCGCAGGCCTCCAGGGCGCGCTCCAGCAGCTTCTTATATCCATCGCCCACGAAAACACGGCACTCATCCACTGAAACCTGCCTCATCCCCCACTTCTCCAGGGACAGGTTCACAGACCTCTGGATTGCATATATGGAATTAACAAGTGTCCCGTCCAAATCAAAAATACAGCATTTATACATTATGGTTTCCATCCCTTTCCATTCATATACTCCGGTTTTCAACACAAAGTACATCATAGCACAATTCCCTCTGTTTGACCAGTACCACCCATATACAGGTCTGCCCGCGGGCATGCATTTGACACCCACCCGTCCCCATGCTATACTTTTCCCATAACAAACACACCAGCAGTTTACAAATTTAAAGGAGCACATTATGAGTAACCCTTATGTAATAACCTGTTGTTCCACTGCAGACATGCCCGAGTACTACCTGGCAGAACGGGGAATCCCTTATGCCTGCTTCCATTTCAGGATGGAAGATAAAGAATATGATGATGATTTAGGCAAATCCATTTCACTTGAGGAATTTTATCAAAAAATCCGTGACGGTGCCATGCCCACCACGTCCCAGGTGAATCCCGAACAGTATGAGGCCATGTTTGAGCCAATATTAAAAGAAGGAAAGGATATCATCCACCTGACCCTGTCCACCGGCATATCCGGAACCTATAATTCCGCTGTCATTGCCAGGGACGAGATGTTGGAGCGCTATCCTGAACGCCGCATCGAGATAATCGACTCCCTGACAGCTTCCGTGGGATACGGTCTTTTGCTGGATACGGCCTGGGAGAGGATGCAGGCCGGAGCGGATTATGAAGAACTGGTTTCCTGGATCAAGGAACATAAGTTACAGCTGCACGGATGGTTCTTCACAACCGACTTAAGCCACCTGAGGAGAGGCGGCAGGATATCGGCCTCCGCGGCCTTTTTCGGCAACATGCTGAACATATGTCCGCTGATGAATATCAATCATGAGGGAAAACTGATTCCCCGGGACAAATTCCGGGGCAGGAAGAAGGTAATAAGAGAACTGGCCGAACGGATGAAGCTCCATGCCCTGGACGGCACCGGATATTCCGGCAGATGTTTTATCTGCCACTCCTCCTGCCCCGAGGACGCCGCGGCCGTGGCATCCCTGATTGAGGAGAACTTTCCCAATCTGGACCAGAAGCCGTTCCTGGCGGAAATAGGAACCGTAATCGGCTCCCACACAGGTCCCGGCACAGTGGGTATATTCTTCTGGGGCGATAAGAGGACGGATTAAGTCTTACCCTTCCTTCCCGGCCATGACATACAGGGCCGCGAATCCCAGGGCTGCGGCAATCACGCCGTACACAATATCAATGCCCTGGGGTATGCCTGGAAACAGTTCGGGAAGGGAACCGAACATAAAGCCCAGGATGATGAGGTAGGTGGGCTGGGGATGGCGCTGCATCAGCCCTTCCAGCACCTTGGCCGTAAGGAATATGCCGCCCAGCACGCCTGCGCCAAGGGGAATCAGGGGCAGGATGTTCAGGGTGCTTATGTTCTTTATGATGCCCTCATAGATTCCCAGCATATATAACATCTGGGACACGCTGATTCCCGGAAGCACCAGGCCCACCGCGATGATCACGCCGCCTGCAAGCTGGATCAGGACAGCGCCGGGGCCAAAGCTTCCGTCCGGTGCAAACAGCCCGGCCGGGAGCAGGGCCAGGATGACCACCCCAAGGATCCCTATAATAGGATAGGCAACCGCTCCAAGGCTGATCCTCCTGATACCGGCCTCCCTGTATATCATGGGCACGCCCCCGGCCACTGCACCCAGGAAGAAGAAGCGGAGGGGCACATCTGCCCTGGTGGTGAACAGGAAGCTTATGAACCTGGAAAACAGCACCATACCCACTCCCGCCCCCAGGACGAAACGCACCAGGAAGGACATGCTCTTTCCCGGATTCCTGAAAAATGAACTGACCGAGGAAATCAGCCGGTCATAGACCCCCAGTATCATTGCCATGGAACCGCCGCTGACGCCCGGCACGGTCATGGTGCCGCCAATCCACATTCCTTTTAATATCGTAATCAGATTATCCCTATCCATTCTCAAGCTCCTTTTTCCGTTATCTGGTCCATTGTACCCTATTGAATACAAAATGGGAATTAATTTTCTGTATATATTATGCCTGAAAATGCCCTCTTATTGCTGCTTTTCCAAACTGTCTGCGCCGCAGACCGCAAAAAGCCCCGGAACATGTAGGTTCCAGGGCATTTTCAGGGAATATGATTATATAGGAATGATGGTTATGTACGGATGGTCCTGTTTAGAATCCCATTCCGTAGGAAAATCCGTTGCTGCAGGACCCGGTGCTGCAGCCGCTGCCCTGACATGTACTGCCTGTGCAGTTACCGCCCGCACAGCCTGGATTCAGGCCGCACTGTGAACCGCCTGCGCTTACGCCCATACGGCTTAAGATGGCATCCAGCTCCTGTCCGCCGTTCTGATAGCAGACAGCCTGGGGGCAGTTGGCGGTATCATAGAGCGCTGCGTTGTACTGATTCATATTTGCCATATTGGTGCCGCATACATTGCCCAACAGGGCTGCTGCGGCCATGGTTGAAACTGGTAACATAGTTTTGTCCTCACTTTCCCATTTTAAAATGTTACAAATGTATTTCTTTTTTGTTACAAAACTATATTACCACAATTAGGATTCCTTGTGTCAGGGAGTAATTGGGGGATTTCCCAGAATATGGGAGACAAGATTCGATTTATTTTTAGTTATATTTGTCCCACTGCGTGAATATATTTTTACTATTATGTAACCGACCCTGTATCAAGGCAGGCTGCAGGCGGTTACTATTATATGACAGGGGATTTTACATTATGCTAAATAACGTCAAGAAAAACGTAAGTACATCATTTCCATTTCTCAGGTCCGACCGCCACTTTGCCCATACGCAGGAAATATTCGATACCGTCCAGACCATGAACATAAGCCAGACACTGAATTTTTCCATCCTGCTCATCCTCATGGAGCTGGGCAACCTGATCAGCTACTGGGCCGTGGACATAAGAAGCCGTCTTATCTCCCCCACCAGCTTCGCCATACTCATATTCCTCCTGTACATGGGCTTTAATATATTTTACTGTGATTATCTGCTGGGGCTGGAGCGCAATGGGCGGACCAGGAAGCTGCTCCAGGGCCACACCTATTCCTTTACCATCATGTTCAGCCTGTTCTGTCTCTGCATGAACTACCTCTGCCTGAAGGGCAGGATGAGTGCGGAAAGCGTGCTCCTATTCTATATTTACCTGGCGGCAGGCCCTATCTATACATACAAGGAAGCCCTGGCAGCCATTGTCACCACCGGTGCGCTGGCCCTTCCTTCTTTTGTTGCCCAGAAAGCGCCTGTGTCCATGTACTCCAACATGTTCCTGTACAGCTTCACCAGCCTGTTCCTGTCACAGATGCGCTGCCGCATCACAGGAAACAACCTGAGGCTTTTAAGGGAAGCCTGGGACGAACAGGTATATCTCCAGGACCGGGCTGACAACGACCCCCTGACCCAGGTCCTTAACCGCAGCGGTTTTTCCGTGCGGCTGGAACAGCTGATTCCCGCTGCCATCCAGCTCTATGTGCCCATCGCCGTCATCATGGTGGACATCGACTATTTCAAGCAGTACAACGACACCTTCGGCCATATGGCCGGGGATGAATGCCTGAAAAAGGTGGCGGCTGCCCTGGCTTCCCGCATCCACCAGGGCAGGGATTTAATCTGCCGTTTCGGCGGGGAGGAATTCCAGATCCTTCTGTATGGGATTAAGCCCGAGGACGCCCTCCACGCTGCCGACCGCCTCCGCCAGGCCGTGGCCGACCTGAAGCTGCCCGCCGCCGACAGACGCACGGCTCCCTATGTCACCATCAGCGTAGGCGTCTCCAGCGCGGTCCCTTCCTCCATGGAGACATATAACGGCATGATAAAGGCAGCCGACGATGAACTGTATTACGCCAAGAATCACGGCAAGAACATGGTGTCCTTCCGGGAACTGCCGCCCGAAAAGGAATCCGTCCCAAGTTCCGTATCCGTAACCCGGTGCATAGCCGTATCATGTGAGCTGCCCAGATCATGATATTATTTCACAAAAATGCTCTCTGCATAGTTGACGGAAGCCATTGCGTCCCTGCAGTACATGTCCGCATCAATGGTCCTGGCATATTCTTCCGTGAGGACCGCCCCTCCGACCATGACCCTGGCCCATGGCGCGGCTGTCCTCAGCCTGCGTATGGTCTCCTCCATGCTTGGGACCGTGGTGGTCATCAGGGCGCTGAGTCCCACAAGCTGAACCTTCCTGCCCATGGTTTCCTCCACTATCCGCTCCGGAGGCACGTCCTTGCCCAGGTCCACCACCTCATATCCGTAGTTCTCTAACAGTACCTTCACGATATTCTTGCCAATGTCATGGATATCGCCTTTTACCGTTGCAAGTACGATGGTTCCCTTTTTCTCCTGTACCTGGCCCTTGGCGTCCATCTTTGTCTTGATGACCTCAAAGGCTGCTTTTGCCGCTTCCGCGCTCATGAGAAGCTGCGGGAGGAAGATGGTTCCCTTCTCAAATCCCTTTCCCACCCGGTCCAGGGCCGGGATCATCTGGTCATTGATGATTGCCAGGGGTTCCTTTTCCTCCAAAAGCGCGGTGACCGCCTGATGGGCCGCATCCTTCAGCCCCCGCTCAATGGCCGCGGACAGGGAGCAGTCCGTGCTTTCCCCTGCTGCGGCAGTCCCGCCTTTTCCTATGGTCTGTCCCAGACCGGCGGACTGGCCGCTGTATACGCCGATGTACTGGCTGCACTGGGCATCCCTGTCCATAAGGGCGTTGAAGCTGTAGAATGCCCGCATCATGGCTTCCGAATTAGGATTGATGATGGCTGCGTTTAAGCCCGCCTCCATGGCCATGGTAAAGAATGCGGCGTTGATGATTTCCCGTTGAGGCAGTCCGAAGGAAATGTTGGAAACTCCCAGGATGGATCTGCCTCCCAGTTCATCCCGGATGCGGCGGAGCGTATCCAGGGTGGTCAGGGCGCCTTTGCTGTCTGAACTTACCGTCATACAGAGGCCGTCCAGTATGATATCCTCGGCCCCGATGCCATAGGACGCGGCCGTGTCTATGATCTTGCGCCCCACTTCAATCCGCCCTCCGGCTGTCTCCGGGATCCCGCCTTCATCCAGGCACAGACCCACCACCACGCCGCCGTACTTTGCCACCAGCGGGAATACCTGGTGCATGACCTCTTCCTTGCCATTGACCGAATTAATCAGGGGCTTTCCATTATATACCCGCATGGCCCGCTCCATGGCTTCCATATCCGACGTGTCAATCTGAAGCGGCAGGTCTATGATGCTCTGAAGCTCCTTCACCACTTCCTCCATCATGGATGGTTCGTCAATCCCCGGCAGGCCCACGTTCACATCCAGCACATCCGCGCCATTATCCTGCTGGCTTACGCCCTCCCTCAGGATGTATTCCAGGTCATGGTCCCTCAGGGCCTGTTTGAACTTGGATTTACCCGTGGGATTGATGCGTTCCCCGATGATCACGGTTTTCCCGCCGATTACCACTGCCTGGGCATAGGAAGATATGACGGTGCGCTTCTTAGGCTTTGGCAGGCGGACAGGAATATCCCTGCAGCGTTTAACGGTTTCCCGTATGTGCGCCGGGGTGGTACCGCAGCATCCGCCCACCACGGCGGCCCCCAATTGAGCGATTTCCTCCATGGCAAGTGCAAACTGCTTCTCATCAATATCATAGACCGTCCTGCCCTCCTCGCTTCTTGGGAGGCCCGCATTGGGGTTCACCAGCACGGGAAGGGAGGTCACCTTCATGATGTCCCTGAGGATTTCCTTCATCTGCACAGGGCCAAGGCCGCAGTTGATTCCCAGGGCATCCACCCTCAGTCCCTCCAGCAGGGCCACGGTGGACTCCACATTGCCCCCGGTCAGAAGTTTTCCCTTCTCATCGTATATGACCGTTGCGAACACAGGAAGGGGTTCCCCATCCTCCTGGCTTATGCCTGCTTCCTTTGCAGCCAGCACAGCCGCCTTTAATTCATAGCTGTCGCTCATGGTCTCAATCAGGATAAGGTCAGCGCCTGCCTTTGCACCCGCGGTGACAACCTCTTTATAAAGGCTGACCGCTGCCTCAAACTCCAGGTCCCCCAGCGGTTTCAGCAGCTTTCCCGTGGGGCCCAGGTCCAGCGCCACATATCCGTGTCCTGCCTCCTCCACCGCTGCCCTGGCATGGCCTACTGCCGCTGCCACGATTTCCTCCAGGTTATCCCTGTACTTCAGCCCATTAGCCCCAAATGTATTGGTGGTCATGATATCGGCCCCTGCCGCCAGGTACTGTCTGTGGATGTCCCTGAGCACCTCAGGGTGTGTCAGGTTCCACAGCTCCGGCAGTTCCCCTGCCTTAAGGCCCTGGGCCTGAAGCAGGCTTCCCATGCCGCCGTCACAGAACAGGCGGCGCACTTTCATTTCCTCTAATATTCTCATTGTCAGTCCTCGCAAGCTAATATATCCTGTACCAGGATGTCCACATGCTCCTCACTGGTAATCCAGCTGGTGCAGAGGCGTATGGCCGTGTGGCTGTCATCCACGCGTCCCTGATGGGTGTAGCTGAACCTTCCCTCCCACTGCTTAAGCACCTTGTCCGGCATGATGGGGAATACCTGGTTCGTGGTATTGTATACCAGGAACGGGTATCCCTTATCCGTACAGGCCTTTCTGATCCTGTCCGCCAGACGGTCCGCGTGCCTACCCAACTCCATGTACAGCCCGTCCCTTAGAAGTTCTGAGAACTGGATTCCCAGAAGGCGTCCTTTGGCCAGCATTCCGCCTCTCTGCTTGATATGATAGCGGAAATCTGACTTAAGCTCCTGGTTCAGGATGACCACCGCCTCGCCGAACAGGGCGCCCACCTTGGTGCCTCCGATATAAAACACATCGCAGTTGGCAGCCAGCACCGGAAGGTCCACGTCATTGCCCTCGGCCATAAGGCCGTAGGCCAGGCGCGCCCCGTCCACAAACAGGTACAGCCCGTACTTCCTGCACACGCCGTAAAGCGCTTCCAGCTCCGCCCTTGTGTAAATGGTCCCCAGCTCCGTAGGGTTGGATATATACACCATCTTGGGCTGTACCATGTGTTCAAAGCTCTCGTCGTGGATGTGTTCCAGGTAAAGCGTCTCCACTTGGCCGGCGCTTATCTTGCCATCCTCCGACGCAAGGGCCAGGACCTTGTGTCCGGTTGCCTCAATGGAACCTGTCTCATGGACATTAATATGGGCGGACACAGCGCCCACAACGCCCTGATGGGGCCTGAGGGCAGATGCAATCACCGTCATGTTGGCCTGGGTCCCGCCCACCAGGAAGTGCACGTCAGCATCTTCCCGTTTACAGAGTCCCCGGATGATGGAGGCAGCCTCCTCACAATAGTGGTCCTCCCCGTATCCGGGCGTCTGTTCCAGGTTTGTCTCCATCAGTTTCCTGAGGATGCGCTCATGGGCGCCCTCACTGTAATCGCAGTTAAAACGAATCATTTTCTTTCCTCTCCTTTTCCCTTTCATGGTACAGGTCCCTACCGCCTGTACGCGCAGTCCTTCTTCCCACATGCCTCGCAGCCCTTCACATCACAGCGGTACGGCTTCCTGCTGGCGCCCATCACGGCCGTGACGGATTTGGAAGGCATCATGAGAAGGCTGTCCGTAAGCTTGATGCCGATGCGCTTGCCTGCCTCCAGACAGTCTAACAGCCGGCTCTGGCAGTCCAGCGGGAAATCTCCGTAGCCCGGACTGAACCTTGGGCGCAGATACCAGCCGTCCGCCTCGTAATCCGCCTTCAGGCCGGCGCAGACCTGGTCGCAGTATTCCTCTATCATGGCAGTGGCAGCGGCCTGCATGATAACGGCCTTGCTCATCTGGAGACGGTTATACTTCCCGATCAGATGGTCCGCCCCCGTGCCCAGGGTGGCTGCGAATACAAGAATCCTGCCGCAGTCCGCCAGGTTTCTTGCCAGGTTCCTGCTCCTTGTAAGGAAGACCCCGGCATCCACCAGGCCGTCCTGCCCCAGGGCCAGGGGATAATCCCGGCACAGATGCAGGGGCCTGGCTTCCCGGCCAAGTTCCCCGATGCACTGTTCCACCAGGTCCATCACCCGTTCATCCGCTTCATGCCTTCCATATCCCAGATACCGCAGTACTTCCCCCCTGTCAATATCCCGTGTCTCCATCCAATCCTCCTATGGCGTGCATGTGTACTCATTTCCAAGTATTTCTGAAAGATTCTCCTTGATTTTCCCGGCCACATCCGGCTTGTTCATGGAATAGATGTGGATTCCGTTGACCCCGTTGGCAATCAGGTCGATGATCTGGTCCGTTGCATAGGCAATGCCAGCCTGCTTCATGGCAGCCGGATGATCCCCGAACCGGTCCACGATGGACATGAACCTGGACGGCAGGTACGTGCCGGACATCTGTGTGATACGCTTGATCTGTTTCGCATTGGTAACCGGCATGATCCCGGCAATGACAGGGACCGTGATTCCCTTTTCCCGGATGCGGTACAGATAGCTGTACAGGATGCTGTTATCAAAAAACATCTGGGTGGTCACGAAATCGCAGCCAGCCTCCACCTTCTGTTTCAGATAGTCCATGTCCACCGACTTGTTGGCGGATTCCACATGGCCCTCCGGATAGCAGGCAGCGCCGATGCAGAAATCCCCCGATTGTTTGATTTCCCGGATCAGTTCGGACGCATAGTGGTAAACCTTGGGGGTCTGTCCGTTTTCAGGGATATCCCCCCTGAGGGCCAGTACATTCTCAATCCCATGTGCCTTCAGCTCCTTAAGCACCCCCTGTACCTTCTCCCTGGTGGATGACACACAGGTCAGATGGGCAAGGGGCGTCACGCCGTACTCCTTGATGTCCGAGGCAATGCCCACCGTATAATCGCTGGTGCCTCCGCCTGCGCCGTATGTAACGCTCATAAATGCCGGCTTAAGCTTGGCAATCTCTTTTGCCGCCTTCTCCACCGTATTATAGTTATCTTCTGTCTTGGGAGGAAATACCTCAAAAGACAGGGTGGGCTTCCCCTGTGCCAGTATATCCCGAATCTTCATAATCGCTCTGCCTCTCTTTACTCAAAATGCCCCGGCCCCCTTTTCTGATTCAGGATTGCCGGAGCATGGATACACAGTGCATGTGCGCTGCTGCATGATACAGCAGCCACGTGCACTTACTATTTACATCTCAACCGTCACTTTTTTCAGGTGCCAGATATCCCTTACATACTCCTCAATGGTCCTGTCGGATGTAAACTTACCGCTGTCAGCCACATTGAGGATGGCTGCCTTGGCCCACCACTTCTCATCCCTGTATGCCTTATCCACCTTGGCATGGGCCTCTGCATAGGAACGGAAATCCTTCAGGATGAAGTAGGTATCCGCCTTATCGCTGCTCTTGGTATTCAGCAGGGAGTTATAGATATCCCGGAACAGCTCAGGGTTATCCGGCGCATAGTAGCCGTTGATCAGCTGCATCAGCACCCTGCGGATTTCCTGGTCATTGTTAAAGATATCCATTGGATAATATCCGCCGTTATTCTCATAATTAATGACCTCATCCGATGACATGCCGAAGATGAAGGCATATTCGCTGCCCACTTCCTCAACAATCTCCACATTGGCCCCGTCCATGGTGCCCAGTGTCAGGGCGCCGTTAAGCATGAACTTCATGTTGCCCGTGCCCGAAGCCTCCTTGCTGGCCGTGGAAATCTGCTCACTCACATCAGCAGCCGCAAAGATAAGCTCTGCGTTGCTTACCCTGTAATCCTCAATGAATACCACCTTAATCTTGCCTCCGATGGACTTGTCATTGTTGATTACATCCGCCACGGAATTGATTAACTTGATGGTCAGCTTGGCGCGCTTATAACCGGCCGCCGCCTTGGCGCCGAAGATGAATGTCCTGGGCACCATATCCATGTCCGGATTATCCTTTAACTGGTTATACAGATACATCACATGCAGGATGTTCATCAGCTGGCGCTTATATTCGTGAAGCCTCTTTACCTGTACGTCAAAGATGGAACGGGGGTCCACCTCAATCCCGTTGTGTTCCTTGATATATCTGGCCAGTCGGATCTTGTTCTGGTACTTGATGTTCATGAATTCCTGCTGGCACTTTTCATCGTCCGCATAAATCTCCAGCTTCTTGATATGGGGAAGGTTGGTAATCCACTCATCCCCGATCTTGGAGGTCACCCAGTCAGCAAGCAGGGGATTGCCGTGGAGCAGGAACCTTCTCTGGGTAATGCCGTTGGTCTTGTTGTTGAACTTCTCCGGCATCATCTGATAGAAATCCTTTAACTCCTGGTTCTTAAGGATCTCGGTGTGCAGTCTGGCAACGCCGTTGACGGAAAAGCTGGCTGCAATGGCCATGTAAGCCATCTTCACCTGTCCGTCGTAGATGATGGACATCTTGCGCAGCTTCTCCTGGTTGCCCGGATACATGGACTGGATCTGGTTCTGGAACCTGCGGTTGATTTCCTCCACGATCTGGTAAATCCTTGGAAGCAGGCGTGAGAACAGCTCTATGGGCCATTTCTCCAGGGCCTCTGACATGATGGTGTGGTTGGTGTACGCACATGTCTTGGTGGTCACCTCCCATGCCTCATCCCAGTTAAGGCCTTCCTCATCCAAAAGGATACGCATCAGCTCAGGGATTGCAACCGTGGGGTGGGTATCGTTCAGCTGGAACGCCACCTTCTCATGGAACCTGCGGATATCGTCATGTTTTTCCTTATACTTTGTGATTGCCCTCTGCACGCTGGCGGAGATGAAGAAATACTGCTGTTTCAGGCGCAGTTCCTTGCCCGCATAGTGGTTGTCGTTGGGATACAGCACTTCCACGATGGTCTTGGCAAGGTTCTCCTGCTCCACTGCCTTCTGGTAATCGCCCCGGTCAAAGGAATCCAGGTTAAATGTATTCACCGGCTCCGCATCCCAGATACGCAGGGTATTCACCACGTTATTGCCGTAACCGATTACCGGCAGGTCATAGGGCACGGCGCGGACCGTCTGATAGCCGTCCTGCACGAAATGGTTGGCGCCGTTCACATTCTCAATGCGCACATAGCCGCCGAACTTAACTTCCTGCGCATACTCCGGGCGGCGGATTTCAAATGGGTTGCCGTCCTTCAGCCATTCATCCGGCACCTCAATCTGGTAGCCGTTCTCAATCTTCTGTTTGAACATACCGTAGCGGTAGCGGATGCCGCAGCCGTAAGCAGGATATCCCAGCGTCGCAAGGGAATCCAGGAAACACGCGGCCAGACGTCCCAGACCGCCGTTGCCAAGGGCAGCGTCCGGTTCCTGGTCCTCAATCAGGTTTAAATCAAATCCCAGTTCATCCAGCACTTCCTTAATCTCATCATGGGCGCATATGTTGATGATGTTGTTGCCCAGGGCGCGGCCCATCAGGAATTCCATGGACAGGTAGTATACTGTCTTTGTATCTTTCTTTTCATACTCTTTGTGGGTTGCTATCCACTCGTCGATGATAACATCCTTTACCGCATAGGCAACCGCCTGGAATACCTGCTGGGGCGTAGCCTCGTCAATGGTACGGCGGAACATGTTCTTCACGTTGTCTATCACGCTGCGCTTGAATGTGACTTTATCAAATCCTTTATTCATCGGCACAATCCTCCCTATCCTCATATAGGCGGGGTTTTTTAACCCCGCCTCCCATATTAACATTATTTCATGGTCTTTTCAACACCAAGCATGACTTTTTCGCCGTTGATGCCCCACTCCTTGGCATAGCCGCCCATCCTTCCAAGGAAGATGGTATCAGCCATTACCTCGGCCTTGATCTGGTCTGCATTGGCCTTCAGAAGCTCTGCAATCCTGTCATTGTCATCCTGGTAAACAGCGATATGGTCCATGACCTCAAAACCTGCTTCCTTACGCATGGTCTGGATCTTGCTGATGATCTCGCGGACAAAGCCTTCCTCAACCAGCTCCGGTGTCAGGTTGGTATCCAGCACCACGGTCAGGTAGTTGTCCTCTTCCGTCACATATCCGTCCTTCTGTGATACGTCAATCAGAAGGTCGTCCTTTGTCAGCACCACTTCCTGCCCTGCGAAGTCAAAGGTCAGGGCGCCGCTTTCATTCAGCGTATCCATGGCGGCGCTGCCATCAATATCCGTAAGGGCCTGGCGGATCTGTCCCAGGAGTTTCCCGTACTTGGGTCCCACCGTCTTAAGCTGGGGCTTAAAGGTGTAGGAAGTAAATTCCCTCACATCATCGGAGAAGGCCACCTTCTTCACATTCAGCTCATCCTCAATGATCTTCACATAGAATTCGGACAGGGCGTGGTCAGCCTTGATATACATCTGGGCAATAGGCTGGCGGTTCTTGATGTTGGCGGCATTCCTTGCGGCGCGGCCCATGACCACGGCCTTTAAGACCTCATCCATGTCCTGCTCCAGGCTGGTGTCAATCCAGGCCTCCTGCACCTCGGGGAAGTCGCACAGGTGAACGCTTTCAGGCGCGTCCGCATCAATCTTCCTGACAATGTTCTGGTAAATCTGCTCTGTCATGAACGGAATCATGGGAGCCGCTGCCTTGGCAACCGTCACAAGGGCGGTATAGAGGGTCATGTAAGCATTAACCTTATCCTGCTCCATGCCCTTGGCCCAGAAACGCTCGCGGCTTCTGCGCACATACCAGTTGCTCATGTCGTCCACAAACTCCTGCAGCGACCTTGCGGCCTCGGGAATCTGGTAATTCATCAGGTTATCATCCACACATTTAACCATGGAGTTCATCTTGGAAAGCAGCCACTTATCCATGACAGGAAGCTTATCGTACTCCAGGGTGTGCTTTGTGGCGTCGAAATTATCAATATTGGCATAGAGTACCCAGAATGCATAGGTATTCCACAGGGTGCCCATGAACTTACGCTGTCCTTCGGTCACGGCCTTGTCCTGGTATCTCTTGGGAAGCCAGGGCGCGCTGCAGGTATAGAAGAACCAGCGGATGGCATCCGCGCCATGGGCTGCCAGGGTATCAAAGGGATCTACCGCATTGCCCTTGGACTTGCTCATCTTCTGTCCGTTCTCATCCAGTACCAGGCCCATGACAACAACATTTTCATAAGGCGCCTTGTTAAAGAGCAGGGTGGATTCAGCCAGCAGGGAATAGAACCATCCGCGGGTCTGGTCCACTGCCTCGGAGATGAACTGTGCCGGGAACTGTGATTCAAACAGTTCCTTATTCTCAAATGGATAGTGGTGCTGTGCAAATGGCATGGCGCCGGAGTCAAACCAGCAGTCAATGACCTCGGGCACACGCTTCATAAGCCCGCCGCACTTGGGACACTTGATATTCACATTGTCGATATACGGACGGTGAAGCTCGATGTCCTCCGGACAGTTGTCGGACATGCTCTTTAACTCTTCAATGCTTCCGATGGAATGCTGGTGTCCGCACCCGCACTCCCAGATATTAAGAGGCGTTCCCCAATACCGGTTCCTGGAAATGCCCCAGTCCTGGATATTCTCCAGCCAGTCGCCGAAACGGCCCTTGCCGATGGCGTCAGGCACCCAGTTAATGGTATTGTTGTTGCGGATCAGATCCTCCTTCACAGCAGTCATCTTGATGAACCAGGATTCCCTTGCATAGTAAATCAGCGGTGTGCCGCATCTCCAGCAGTGGGGATAGCTGTGTTCAAAAGCAGGGGCTGAGAACAGAAGCCCCCTTGACTTCAGGTCCTTTAACACCAGCGGGTCCGCGTCCTTGACAAAGGTGCCTGCAAATGGTGTCTCGCTTGTCATATCACCCTTTGCGTCCACCAGCTGTACAAAGGGAAGGTCGTATCTGCGTCCCACATTGGCATCGTCCTCACCGAATGCAGGGGCGATGTGTACGATTCCCGTACCGTCCGTCAGTGTTACGTAGGTGTCGCACACCACGTAATATGCTTTCTTGTGCTGCTTCTCAGCAAGGGGCACGGAGCACCCGTACAGAGGCTCGTATTCCTTATATTCCAGGTCCTTGCCCTTGTAACTCTCAAGCACTTCGTAATCCTCGCCCAGCACGGTGGTGGCCAGGGCCTGGGCAATATAATAGGTATAGCCGTCCCCGGTCCTTACCTTCACATAATCCTCCACCGGGTTCACGCAGAGGGCCAGGTTGCTTGGAAGGGTCCAGGGCGTGGTGGTCCATGCCAGGATATAGGCATCCTCGTCCTTTACCTTAAACCGCGCGATGGCGGAACGTTCTTTTACATCCTTGTAACCCTGGGCAACCTCATGGGAGGAAAGGGGGGTCCCGCAGCGCGGACAGTAGGGAACCACCTTAAAGCCCTTGTATAAAAGGCCCTTGTCCCAGATCTGCTTTAACGCCCACCACTCAGATTCAATGAAATTATTCTCATAAGTCACATATGGGTCATCCATATCAGCCCAGAAACCGACGGTGTTGGAGAAATCCTCCCACATGCCTTTGTATTTCCAGACGCTTTCCTTACACTCCCTGATGAACGGCTCCAGCCCGTACTGTTCAATCTGGTCCTTGCCGTCCAGTCCCAGTTTCTTCTCCACTTCCAGCTCCACGGGGAGTCCGTGGGTATCCCATCCCGCCTTACGCGGCACCATGTAGCCTTTCATGGCCCGGTATCTCGGGATCATGTCCTTGATGACACGGGTTTCCACGTGGCCGATATGGGGCTTGCCGTTGGCGGTGGGCGGTCCGTCATAGAACACGTAAGGCTTGCAGCCCTCGCGCATCTTGATGCTCTTCTCGAAGATGTGCTCATCTTCCCAGAATTTTTCCACTTCTTTTTCTCTTTCCACAAACTTAAGGTCTGTGGAGACTTTGTCATACATCCTTGGATTCCTCCATTCCTAGTTTTATATACTCTGGTATGTGCTGTGTTATATGGATTCATATAAAAAAGGCTTCCGTCCCGAACAGGACGAAAGCCGTAAATAACTCCTTCGTTTAACCACCTATTACTGCATACCATCATATGAGTCCCTTTAACGCAGGAATTGCGTCCCGGCTTACCATGCGGCGTGTCCATGCATCCCCTGGATGCCTGCGGACCTTGTCCCATCTTCTCGGCCGGACAGCTCCGGAGTGATATTCAGTCCTGCATTACTGGCACCGGGCTTCCACCATCCCCGGCTCTCTGAGGCGTTCCTGCAGACCTACTGTCTCCTTCACAGCTTTTACCATTTAACTTCTTTATTATAATAATGCCTTGGGGAAATGTCAACCTTAATTCAGTTTAAACTGACTTACCAGATTTGTCAAAATATGTGCCTGCACAGAAAGCGCCTCGCTGGCAGCAGCACTTTCCTCAGCAACAGCCGAATTATTCTGAACCACATCGGATATCTGATGTACATTTTGCGTCACTTGGGCAATCGAAAGTGCCTGACTGCTGGATGCTTTGGATATTTTGTCAACCACGATTACAGCCTGTTTGACACTTTCCACCACCTCTGCAAGCGTCTTTGCAGTTTCGGCTGCCACTTTCCTTCCCCATTTTACAGCTTGTATCATCTCTGCTATCTGGGCAGCCGTGCTTTTAGAAGCTTCGGATGTTTTTTGAGCCAGATGCCGTACCTCATTGGCTACAACCGCAAACCCTTTTCCGTCTTGATTGGCATGTGCCGCTTCCACAGCAGCATTCAGCGCGAGAATATTAGTCTGAAGCGCAATATCTTCAATGATTTTGAGCACTTTCTCTATTTTGCCGGATTTTTCACTGATATCTTCCATTGCACGGACCAGCTCCTGCATTTCCCGGTTGCTTTCCATCATTTTTATTCCGGCATCTTCAGCCAGTTTGCTGCCATACTGTGCATTTTGTGCATTGGCGCTGACCTGGGACGATATCTCATTGATTACCCCTGCCAATTCCTCTACGGAAGAAGCCTGTTCTGTTGCGCCGCTTGCAACATCCTGCGCGCCAAACGAAACCTGGTTGCTGCCAGCATAAATCTGATTGGATGACTGGTTAATCTGTACCATCATCTGGCTCAGATTTCCGATAATCTCATCCATAGAAACCTGCAATTTCCGGAAATCACCTACGTAAAGCTCCTTTGCTTTGGATTCAACTGTGAAATCGCCATTACCTAAGGCTGCAAGACCATAGCCCATGTCTCCAATAATCCCCCGGAATATATGTATTAAAGAGCGTATGCTGTCAGACAGATTCCCCAGTTCGTCCTCCGCATGATAATCGATGGCCACATCTAAATTACCCGACGCCAGTTTTTTCGCTGCGTTTCTGATTTCTTCCACTGGCCTGCGGATTCCATTGGATATGTGAAGCGCTAATAAAACTGCCAGAATGATATTAAGTACAATAATTCCAATGATAATCAGCATGCACATTGTCTGCAGGTGCTGCCCCTGATCCACCTTTGCCTTTGCATTGAGTTCAGCCTGTCCTGATATTTCATCCAGCGTGTCCGATATCTGATTCAACAATGGTATATAGCTGGCTTTCATCAGGGCAAATGCTTCCTCGTTTTTCTTTTCCTCTACAAGCTCAAACACCTGATCCCGGTAAACGACAGCTTTGGATAAGACGGAATCCACTTCATCCATCAGCGTCATATCCCCCTTGAAACGTTCACGGATTACCGGAAAAGCAGCCCGCATATTGGCCAGTGCGGCAGATGCATTGTCCAGTGCTGTCTGCATATCATCATCATCTGTCTCCAGGATAGCTTTCAGGATGTCCGCCCTCGCATACTGCATCTCCCGTTTGGCGGTCCAGGCTTTGACCGTGACAGCATAATTATTGTCATAAAAAGCGGTCAGATTGCCACTAATCCGATCCATCATAATAAGTGCGGCCACACTGGCACTAAGATATAACATTATGATAACAGCGTATGACAAAAGCAATCGTGTCCTAATCTTTATATTTTTCAGCATTTGATATTTTCCCCTCTGTAGTTCACCTTCCTCGAAATAGCTATAGGTTTTATTATATTCGTCTTCTGTCGAATTATCAAGTGTTATAATTCAATTTATGGTATACTATCAATGATTTATTCTACTATCCATAAATTGAATCATAACCAGCCTATTTATGAGGAGGTATATCGTGGAACAGGAAAGTCTGCTATATAAAGTGCTTTATCAATCCATTTTGACACAAATATACAGCGGGGTGCTCCGCCGGGGAGATGTATTCCCCAGCCAGAGTGAGCTTTGCCAGCGGTATCAGGTGGGAATTACCACTGTGCGGAAAGTCATCCGTATGCTGAAAGAAGAAGGTGTGATATGTACCTCCTCCGGCAAGCGTGCCATCGTCTGTTTTGACGAAAGTGAAAAAGGTTACATCCAGTCTTTGATGCAACGGCGGGAAAGCATTTTGGATATTTACAGCGGCCTGGAATTAATCATGCCTTCCCTTTACGCCGAAGGAGCCATGCACTGCGGCAGTTTAAGTGCTTTTAATACAGGTTCTGCGGATGGCCGGATCATCAATAACCAGTCTGCCGCTGCTTTTTTTACAGGGATGCTTCTGCCCTACCGCAACCAGACCGTGCTGGATCTCCAGACCGACATGGAGCACTATGCGCGGTTTCCTTATGTAATGCAGTCCCATATAGAAGATCCTTTCAATGTATCAAAGGACTTTATAAGACATAACCTGCCAATCATGCAGGGAATGGCTGAACGGAAAGAACGGGATTCCTTAACGGCCAAACTGGAGGAGATGTATAAAAACGCAGGCCGGCAGGCCTCAATTTACTTAAATGAATTACAGAACATCGAACCGATATCAGGGCCCCCGGTTGCCTACCAATGGTTCAGAGGGAAAAACCGCTCCCCACTTTATGCCGCCGTTGCCCAAAGCCTGTATCGGCGCGCTCAATTAGGCGAATTCAGTCATCGTGCATATTTCCCATCGGAACCTGAAATCATGCGCACCTACAAGATTTCCAAATCAACTGCGGCCAGGGCGATGGCTCTGCTAAGCGACATCGGACTAATCCATACAATTGAAAAAAAGGGTTCTGTACTGCGGACTTCAGAGGAACTGGCGCCTATCCGTATAGAACAGGATATTATCGAGAATAACCTGATTCTGTTTTTAAATGTTTTGCAGATTCTGGCAGTCTGTACCAGAAAGCTTTCCTTTGCCTCCTTTTCCCTGCTGGATGATTCCCAGCTTGCAGATACGGCATCTGAATGGGAATCGAGCCCACTAAGACAGAGAAGCTCCGGTATCATACATATCATCACAGCCTTCCTAAAGGCGCATATGCCCCAGAAATGTCTGGAAAACATTCTTGAGCAGTTTGACGATGCCTTGATTTGGGGGCATTATCTGGACCGTCCATATGTAATCATTGAAGAATGTGCCGCCCTGGCGCAGGAGGGCTTTGAACAATTTTCGCTTGCCTGCAGGTCACTTAGAAACGGTGACCGCGAAAATGCCGCCGCCGCTGTCCAGCACACTTTCCGGGCCATATTTCTGGATGCCCGTTTATATACGCTGATCTGCTTTAAAAATCCGGATAAAGTTCCTGCAGGGATTTTACAGAAGTAAACCATTTCCACGTACAAAAAGACTTCGGATTGTTTTTCCGAAGTCTTTTTCAGTTGGCAGTCCGTTATCCTGTATACTTCTACTGAGTCATATGGTTTATTCTGTGATTTACGCTTTATTCCAAAAGGGGTGATTACATATGGATGGGAACTGCTTATACAGCGGCAAATACTCTATCGGAATAATGGTTTTGGGAGAAAAGTCCGCCTGGACATGACCCGGGGCGCGCCTGGAACACGCCTTTAACATGCCTTATACATTCCGTAAGCCGTTCATAAAATGCATGGCCGGTGTAATTATTCCGTTACAATCCATCATATACTGTTGACAAATACAACTGACAGCGTTAATATTATACACTATAAATATTTAACATTGTTAACTATTTTTTTTAAGGAGGAAAAACATGTCAGAAGAACTGAATGAGAAGGTACTCCAGTCAGAGCTGATGCAGATCATGCAAAGGTTGAAGAAAATCAGGCTGAACATCCTATCCGAGCAGTTGATTTATTCAGAATACTGTGCATTGGAACAGATAGACCGGTATGTGACAGAACATCCGGGTTCCATCGGAATCTATGTGTCGGAGCTGGCTGACAGCATGAAGATCGTGCCCTCTTCCGCCTCCCGCCTGCTTAACACCATGGAGGGAAAAGGACTGATTACAAGAAAAGTCGACACCGGGAACCGAAGGAATATTTTCGTATGCCTGACGCCCGCTGGCAGGGAAATCCTGCTAAGCACGGCCCGGGATATGGATCTTCTGAAATCACAGATCATACGGCGGATGGGCACGGAGGATATATCCCGGCTCATCGGGCTCTGGGGCAGGCTGGCCGATATCATGGAGGACGAGATGCACCAGCTTCTGGAGCGCAGGAAAAAGAGAACGGAGGAACGGCCATGAGACGCAGCTGCATTACCATTGAACGGCAATATGGAAGCGGAGGACGGGAAGTTGGACGGATCCTGTCCCATAAGCTCGGAATCCCTTTTTATGACGGGGAACTGCTGCTGCTGGCAGCGGAGCGGTTCGGGTTGAATCCCGGGGTCCTGAAGGAAAAGGATGAAAAACGCAGCGGAAGCCTGCTCCACGACATTGCCGTGTTTGCGGGCAGCATGCAGGATTACGGGCGGATGTTTGAGCCTTACCAGCAGTTTGAGGCGGTCAGTGAGACCATACGGCGGCTGGCCATGGAAGGTCCCGGGATCTTCATCGGAAGGTGTGCGGACACGGTCCTGAAAAATGTGTGCGGTTCCCTGAACATTTTCATCTATGCGTCCTCCATGGAGGAACGGATACAGCGGATCCATCATACGGACCATGTGCCCTTAAAGAACATCGAAGCCTATATCCGGCGCAAGGACCAGCAGAGAAGGGAATATTATAAGATGTTTGCTGAAAAGGAATGGGGCAGGATGGAAAACCATGACATCTGCCTGAATACCAGTTCCTTCGGATATGAAGGATGTGCCGATATTATAGCTGCCATGGCTGACAGAGCATCCGGCAGCAGGAAGAAGGAATAAGTTGAGTGTACTTTTTCGATATTTCAAACCATATACACTGTACATACTGCTGGCCATCGTGCTCCTCTTTGGCCAGGCATCATGCGACCTGGCGCTGCCGGACCTGATGTCCGATATTGTAAATGACGGCATCACCACGGGCAACACCTCCTATATCGTGGGCACCGGCTTCAAGATGCTGGGAGTCGCCCTGATTAGCGCGTGCTGCACCGTCACGGTGGGTTTCTTAGGAGCCAGGGCAGCTGCAGGCGTCTGCCGCGGACTGCGCCGGGATGTATTCATATCCGTGGAAGGGTTCTCCAATGCGGAGCTGGACCGTTTCTCCACCTCCTCCCTCATTACCAGGACCACCAATGACATCACCCAGATACAGATGCTGATTGTCATGATGATACGCATGGTGTTCTATGCGCCCATCATGGCTGTGGGCGGCATCCTCCACGCCCTGGCCAAGGATAAATCCATGTCGTGGATCATCGCCCTGGCCGTGGTCCTGCTGTTTACCGTGGTGTTCTCCATGTTCAGCCTTGTGATGCCAAAATTCCAGGTGGTACAAAAGCTCATCGACCGCTTAAACCTGGTGGTCCGCGAGAATCTTGAAGGAATGCTGGTGGTCAGGGCCTTTGATACCCAGGAATTTGAGGAAAACAGGTTCGACACGGTAAACCGGGACCTGACCAAGACCAACCTGTTCGTAAACCGGACCATGTCAGGAATGATGCCTGCCATGATGCTCATCATGAACCTCATAACCCTGCTGGTCATATGGGTCGGCTCCAACCAGGTCTCCGGCTTCCAGATGGAGGTGGGCGACATGATGGCCTACATGCAGTACGTGATGCAGATCATCATGGCCTTCCTGATGATGTCCATGATGTTCATCATGATTCCAAGAGCCATTGTATCCATCAACCGTGTGGTGGAGGTCCTTCAGACTAAATCAAGTATTACCGACCCCAGGCATCCATCATGCCCGGATAAGGTCCGCGGCGTGGTGGAATACCGCCACGTGTCCTTCCACTATCCCGGCGGGGACGGGGATGTCCTTTCAGATATCAGCTTCACTGCCCTTCCCGGACAGATAACCGCCTTCATCGGCGCCACGGGCAGCGGCAAGAGCACCCTGGTCAACCTGCTCCCACGTTTCTATGATGTAACCGGGGGCGAAATCCTCATTGACGGTGTCAACATCAAAGACTGGCCCCTTCACAAGCTGCGCCAGAGCCTTGGGTTCGTGCCCCAGAAAGGAATCCTGTTCTCAGGCACCATCCGCTCCAACCTGGCTTACGGCGACCGGACAGCCAGCGGGGAACAGATTGAACGTTCCGCCCGCATCGCCCAGGCCATGGAGTTCATTGAGTCCAAACCAGACCTTTTTGACACCATGATTGCCCAGGGCGGAGGCAATGTGTCCGGCGGTCAGAAGCAGCGGCTGTCCATTGCCAGGGCTTTGGTGAAGGATGCGCCCATCAATATATTTGACGACAGTTTTTCCGCCCTGGATTTTAAGACGGATGCAAAGCTGAGGGCGGCCCTCAGGGAAGAAACCGGTGACACGACCCAGTTCCTGGTGGCACAGCGTATCAGCACCATCATGAACGCGGACCAGATCATCGTACTGGACCACGGGAAAATGGTGGGCAGGGGCACCCACCGCGAACTTATGGCAGGCTGTAAGGTCTACCGTGAGATTGCACTGTCCCAGCTCAGCGAGGAGGAATTGCAATGACAGAACAAAAACAATCATCCGCTCCCCGGATGGGCGGCGGCCGCGGCATCCGCGCGGCTGGTGAGAAGGCAAAGGATTTCAAGGGCACCATGCTCCATCTCCTACAATACCTGATGGTGTACAAAGCCTCGGTTGCCGTGGTCATCCTGTTTGCCACATGTTCCTCCGTCTTCTCCATCATAGGACCCAAGGTCCTTGGCAAGGCCACCACCAAGCTGTTTGAAGGCATGATGGCCTGGATGATGGGCACCGGACTTCTCACCGATTTCCGCTACATAAGGAACTGTCTCCTGCTGCTGGTGGTGCTGTACCTGATATCGGCTGTATTTTCCTATCTGCAGAGCTATATCATGTCGGGTGTCAGCATGAAGGTCACTTACCAGTTCCGCAAGGACATATCAATGAAAATGAACCGGCTGCCCTTAAGCTACTACGACACCAGGACCCACGGCGAGGTGCTGTCCCGCATCACCAATGACGTGGATACGGTGAGCCAGACCCTGAACCAGAGCCTTACGCAGATCATCACCTCGGTCGCGACCCTGGTGGGCGTCCTGATCATGATGATATCCATCAGCATCCGGATGACCCTGGTGGCCGTCATGGTACTGCCCCTCTCCATGGGCCTGATCATGGGCGTTGTGAAGAAATCCCAGCGCTATTTCAAAGGCCAGCAGAAAAGCCTTGGAATGCTCAACGGACACATCGAGGAAATATACGGCGGCCATAATGTGGTCCAGGTCTTTAACGGCGAGGCCGAGGCCATTGAAAAATTCACGGAAATCAACGATGAGCTTTACAAATCAGCGTGGAAATCCCAGTTCCTGTCCGGCATGATGATGCCCATCATGTCATTCGTCAGCAACCTGGGCTATGTGTTCGTATGTCTGTTAGGCGGATATCTGACCGTAAAAAAGGTAATTGACATCGGCGATATCCAGGCCTTCATACAATACATGCGCTCCTTTACCCAGCCCATCACCCAGATTGCCAATATCTCCAACACGCTCCAGTCCACGGCGGCTGCGGCGGAGCGTGTGTTTGAATTCCTGGATGAGCAGGAGGAGGTTCCTGAGACTCAGACGCCCATACAGCCGGAACAGGTGCGGGGGGATGTGGAATTTTCCCATGTGCATTTTGGCTACCGTCCCGACAAACTGATCATCCATGACTTTTCCTCGGTCATCCACGCGGGCCAGACCATTGCCATCGTAGGCCCCACTGGCGCGGGCAAGACAACGGTGGTAAAGCTGCTTATGCGGTTCTACGAACTGAACAGCGGCAGCATATTCATCGACGGGCACAACATCCTGGATTTCACCAGGAACGGCCTGCGCTCCGTGTTCGGCATGGTACTCCAGGAAACCTGGCTCTACAGCGCCAGCATCATGGACAATATCCGGTACGGGAATTTTGATAAAACCGATGAGGAAGTCATGGCAGCCGCAAGGACCGCCCACTGTGATGAATTCATCCGGTCCATGCCGGGCGGCTATCATATGATGATTAATGAGGAGGCCAGCAACCTGTCCCAGGGCCAGAAACAGCTTTTAACCATTGCCAGGACCATCCTGGCAGACCCGCGGATCCTTATCCTGGATGAAGCCACCAGCTCCATTGACACCAGGACCGAGGTTCTGATCCAGAATGCCATGAACAACCTGATGCAGAACAGGACCAGCTTTGTCATTGCCCACCGCCTGTCCACTATCCGGGACGCTGATTTGATCCTGGTCATGAAGGACGGCGACATCATCGAACAGGGCAACCACCAGGAACTGCTGGAGAAGAAGGGCTTCTACGCCGACTTATATCAAAGCCAGTTCGCACTGAACACTTAGCGCCATCCCGCACGCCCGATGGCGGAAGGCCTGAGGCTTCATGAAAGAAAATGAAAGGTGAATGAAATGAACGATAAAATCCAGAACAATATAGATGGGGAAGAAACCAGCGGCAGGAAGGGAAAACTAAAAAAAATCCTCTATCCCCTGCTCTTTGCCGTGGTCATCATCGGATGCTGCACCGGTTATTACCTGTTCAGCGTAAGCACGAACTATTTCAGCACGGATAACGCCAAGGTTACGGCAAAGCTCTATTCCGTCATGCCAGTTACCAGCGGGAAACTGATCTCCTGGGATGTGGAGAACGGCGACCTGGTGGAACAGGACCAGGTGCTGGGCCGCCAGGAAGTGCTTCCGTATATCACGTCCCCCATAACAGGAACCGTGGTCAAGAATGACGGCGCGGCCAACCAGACCGTGGCCGCGGGCACTCCCCTGGCAGTGATTGCCGACACCTCCAACCTGTATATCGGTGTCAATGTGGAGGAAACAGATATCATGAAAATCCATCTGGGCCAGCTGGTGGATGTCAGGCTGGACGCATATCCCCACAGGACATTTAAGGGACAGGTAACTGAAATCGACCCGGCAACCCAGACTTATTTCACCAACACCACCAGCTTTTCCACCAGCGGGACCTACACCAAGGTCACACAGCTGATTCCCATCAAGGTCACCATCGAGAACAAGGAAAACCTGCCTCTGGTGTTCGGAATGAACGCATCTGTAAAGGTACATTTGAAATAAGGAAAAACGGGAGGAATCATAATGAAGAAATTAATAGGAATCGGAGCCGGCCTTATGCTGGCCGCCAGCCTTATCACCGGATGCTCCGGTAACAGCAGCCAGACCGAGGTGACAACCGCCATTGCAAAATCAGGCAGGGACCTGTCCTCCATGGTATGGCAGGGAACCGTGGAGGCCATGAGCACCATTGACATCATGCCGGAAACCAGCGGCAAGGTAACTGCAATCATTGCTTCCGAAGGACAGCATGTGAACAAGGGGGATGTGATATTCCAGGTGGATGACACCAATGCCGCCCTCTCCCTGCAGCAGGCCCAGGCCGGATACGATGCTGCCCAGGCAGCATTCGGCATTGCAAAAAAGGCAAGCGAACAGAATACAAACGTGGCCCCGGCAGAAATCGAGTACACGGACGCCAAAAATAATTTTGCCCGTATGCAGGCCCTTTACGCCGCCAATGCGATCTCCCAGGTGGATTTTGAAAATGCAAGATCCAGGATGGATTCAGCTGAGGCAAAACTCCAGGCAGCCAGGAACGGCCAGGACGGCAATTACGATTCAGCCAAGGCCCAGCTGGACAGCGCCAAGGCAGCCCTTGACATTGCCCAGAAAAAATACGACGACTGTGCCGTCACCTCTCCCATCACCGGAATGATAACCAAAATCAATGTGGAAACCGGCCAGACCGTGTCCCCCCAGGATACAGGCGCAACCGTCATGGATGACAGCGGGGAAAAGGTGGAAATCCAGGTAGCTGACACGGATATCGGCCAGCTGGCCAAGGGCATGCCCATGGATATAAGCCTCCAGTCCGCCGGAAAGACCTGCCGCGGCAGCATATCTGAAATCTCTGCTGTCTGCGATTCCAAAACAGGCATGTATACCGTCAAAATCCTGCTGGACGCCGATGACAGCCTGCACGACACCGGTCTTATGGCAGATGTCCGCGCCTCTGTCAATGAACCTTCCGCATCCGTATATATTCCATCCAAATGCATCTTTACCGATGATGATGGGGATTATGTATATGTGGTGTCCGGGGAACAGGCCGTGAAAACGCCTGTCACCAAGGGCAGGAAGAAAAACGCCTACATGGAAATAACCCAGGGTCTTACCCAGGACAATGAGGTAATCCTGCAAAGCAGCCATTCCCTGGAGGACGGCATGAAGGTGCGGGTATTGACCGTCAAATAGGCCGGAAACAGCGAACGGTGCCGCAGTAAGGATTGTTATATTTTTAACATTTCCTTTGCCTTTTGTAAAATCTGTGCTATACTACTTAGCAATATACAAGCGCAGCCGTCAAAATACAGCGATTCCGCATATCCGCGGACAGCTCCCGGCCACGCACCAGGGAGGAACCTATATGGAACAGAGAAATCTTACGTTACTGACAGACCTGTATGAACTGACCATGATGCAGGGATATTTTAAGGAAAAAGACGCCAACGAGACAGTCATCTTTGACATGTTCTACCGCACCAATCCCCACGGCAATGGCTTTGCCATCTGCGCCGGGCTGGAGCAGGTGATTGAATACATCAGGGACCTACATTTTGACGAAAGCGACATTGATTACCTGGGAAGCCTGGGAATATTCGAGGAGGACTTCTTAAAATATCTCCGCGGCTTCCGCTTTACCGGGGATATCTACGCGATTCCGGAGGGGACCATCGTCTTCCCAAGGGAACCGCTGGTCAAGGTCATCGCCCCCATCATGCAGGCGCAGCTGGTGGAGACGGCCCTGCTCAATATCATCAACCACCAGAGCCTGATAGCCACCAAGACCGAGCGCATCGTGTATGCGGCCAAGGGCGACGGCGTCATGGAATTCGGTCTGCGCCGCGCGCAGGGACCGGACGCAGGGGTTTACGGCGCAAGGGCCGCCATGATTGCGGGCTGTATCGGCACCTCCAATGTGCTCTGCGGCAAGATGTTCGATGTTCCGGTCAAGGGTACCCATGCCCACAGCTGGATCATGAGTTTCCCGGATGAGCTTACGGCCTTCCGCACCTACGCCAAGCTGTATCCGTCCGCATGCATCCTGCTGGTAGACACCTATGACACCCTGGACTCCGGCGTCCCCAATGCCATCAAGGTATTTAAGGAGATGCGTGAAGCCGGAATCCCCCTTACTTTTTATGGTATCCGCCTGGACAGCGGCGACCTGGCCTACCTGTCCAAGAAAGCCAAGAAAATGCTGGACGACGCCGGATTCCCGGATGCAGTCATCTCCGCTTCCAATGACCTGGATGAAAACCTGATCAACTCCCTGAAGATGCAGGGCGCAACCATCAACTCCTGGGGCGTCGGCACCAACCTGATTACAGCCAAGGACTGCCCGTCCTTTGGCGGAGTGTACAAGCTGGCGGCCGTAAAGGACAAGGCCACCGGACAGTTCATCCCCAAGATCAAGCTTTCAGAAAACGCAGAGAAGATCACCAACCCCTGCAACAAGACCATACAGCGCATTTACGACAAGGCCACAGGCAAAATCATCGCCGATTTAATCTGCCTGGTAGGCGAGGAGTTCAACACGGAAAACTCCCTGCTGCTCTTCGACCCCATTGAAACCTGGAAAAAGACCATGCTGGCCCCTGGCAGCTATACCTTAAGGGAACTGCTTGTGCCCATCTTCCTGAACGGTCAGTGCGTATACGATTCCCCTAAGGTAATGGATATCCAGGCCTACTGCAGGAAGGAACTGGACACGCTCTGGGATGAGTCCAAACGTCTGATTAACCCGCACACGGTCCATGTGGATCTGTCCAATGAATTGTGGCATATTAAGAATCAGCTGTTGGATTCGTTCCATAGGAATTAAAGTTGGATTTAAGGGGTGGGCGGAGGGGTGAGGTTGTTCCGTCCGTGAGTGGAATGGGGATGGGGGCGGTGGAGACGGCTGCGGGGCTAGCAGCTCTAAGCCTCCGGGAACCGGCGCTGGACAAGAGACTGGCGCCCAAACTCGCAGTGAGGTGCTGCCATGGATTTCGGTATCGGGCTCAGACAAAGGACGCCAGTCTCTTAGCACCGCTT
>OLOS01000192.1_pt1 | contig 72139 bp, 60 predicted proteins | sample 1672631 | NCBI WGS metagenome assembly OLOS01 (sample SAMEA3136707, study PRJEB25190) | human gut metagenome | biome: human gut; feature: human-associated habitat; material: faeces | place: Austria | collected 2013
TGGTGAGCCAGCTCCCCAAGGCAAATATTTATAAATCTGCATGACTCTGAACAGTTACGACAAATGAGCCTTACGTCGATTTTTCCGTGCTTAAATGAAAAACCATGACTTTGGAACCCGCTAAACGAAACTCTCAGCTATATAACAGGACGGGGCTGCCCTGTGTGGCAGCCCCTGGATCCTAAAGCTGGTGTATGGTTCAAAACTATACGTTCTTCTTCATGTTGTCAGTAATATCTCCTGTTTTTCCAACATGTGCATTTCTCATGCTGCCGCCTGTTACATCGTCCAGATCATCCATATCCAGTTCCATTTCACCTTCAAGAATCTCCTGATTTTTCTTTTCTTCCATTTCTCTTATCCTCCTTTCACAAATCTTCTGATGTGACTATTCTCTCACATCTAACGTTTTTTTACAACTGCTGTTGAGGCAATTCCGGCTTTTTTCAGTGCTTTCTTATAAACTGTCAGATATTTTTTCGGAACTGAGAACACTGCTTTCCTGTTTGTCTTCGCAAATGCGCTCTTTCCGATGGCTGTCTTCTTAGCTGTCTTAAAGACAACCTTCTTCAGAGACGTACAGCCGTAGAAGGCCTTCTTGCCAATGGATGTAACATTCTTTGGAATTGTAATGGCAGTCAGCTTCTTGCATCCTGCAAACGCAGATGCTTCAATCTTCTTAAGCGCTGTACCCTTGAATGTCACCTTCTTAAGCTTCGTGCAGCCACTGAATGCTCCTGTTCCAATCGTCTTTACATTGCTTCCAATGGTCACTGTCTGCAGAGCTTTGTTACCCTTGAAGGCTCCTGATGCAATTCCTGTCACCTTGTATACATCGCTGCCGATCTTGATCGTCGCCGGAACGGAAACTGTTTTTGCTGTCTTGGCCCCTGATGTGAAGGTCACTTCTTTTGATGCTGCAGAGATGCTTGTAACCTTATAGTTTCCTCCATTGTAAGCTGCAGTATCGCCTACCCTGGTCTGATCCGGTGCCGGTGCAGGATTGTTATCCTTCGGTGGCTCCGGTGTCGTACCACCAGCAGTTTTTACAGTAACTTCTGTACTGCAAATCTTGATGGCCTCTACAGGAATCTGTCTGTTATCAACAACCTCAAAATACTTCGTACTGTCATTTGTCATATCAAGACTGATCTGTGATACTGCACATTTCGGCATTACATAAGCATTCAGCTTCGTCTTTCCTTCTTTCAGTGCTTTGAAACCGCCGGCATCATATACATCCAGAATCTCCGGATCATCACATCCCCAGATTACGTGGAGACCTTCCGTACCGGTGATGCCTTCCTGCTCATCTGCCATAGAGGATCTGATATTTGCTGTAACCTTTGTGATGTCGCCCACCTTCGTTTCGATCGGTTTGCCGTCGTTGATCATCATTTCCTGGATGCTCTCTACATACTTGTAAGCGTCCGCAGATACGAAGCGCTCAATGATATCTGACTTCTCGCTGCCATTTACAGAAGCGTTAAATGTTCCTGTAGAGATCAGATCTACCAGGTTTCCTTCTTCATCTGTCGTGCGTTCTGTGACAAACATTTCTCTCTCGTCTATCTCTGCGACAGCAGTGATTTCTGTGGATGCACCCATATCCAGAGCCTCTACTTTTGCAGAAGCGATCTCCTTTGGATTGCCATCCTTATCTGTCATGGTAAAGGAAACCGTATCCTCAGCTGAGATTCTGTTTGCCAGGTTCTCCACCTTTGCTTTTAACTCAAATACATTTCTGATGCCTGTCTCTGTTACCTCGAAATCTGTGAGAGCAAGATTTTGTTCAATCTCTTCATGGAAGCTCTTCTCTGCCACAACACCGTCTGCATTTTCTACACGGATCGTATAGCCGCCTGCTACTGCTTCTTCATCCAGTGTCAGGATTGCCTGTCCATCCCATTCCTGTCCGCCGTACAGTCTGTCGATCGTGATAGCATCCACCGGACGTGTCTCAGTAACCGTACTGTCCTCTGTGGTTTCTGTCACTGTTTCCATCAGAATGGATCTGCCGTCTTCATCCTTTACCGTCACCGTGAGATTCTCTGCTGTGCCGAATCCTTCATTTTTGATCATGAAGTCTATCGTATTATCAGCACCTGCCGTCAGATCTTCAAGAACCACATTCTCCAGTGCAGGATAAGCTTCTGTGCAGTTTACATCCACAGCTACTAAAGCCTTTGCTTTCTCATCTGGCTGTGCATATGCGGTATACTCTTCCTCTGTCGGAATCTCCATCTGATCTTCTTTGGCTGCCCGACTGTTGTAGTCTTCTACTTCCTTCTTAAACTCTTCATAGTCCTTTATTTCCGTTCCGGTCACAGTAGCTATCATCTTCAGGCTGCCCTGTTCATCTGCCACAAATGCCAGATCGCCATAGTTCAATCCGTTTCCTGATGTGATCTGAAGCGCATCGGTCTTTACCGCACTGCTCATATCATATCTGGAAGCGTAGATCTGCGTCTCAACCTTCCGGTTCGCCACATCTGCAGCTTCTTCGCTGTCAGGCTCTACTCCCTCTTTGAGTGTAAAGCCATTCTGTGTCCATACGAAGTAGATATAGTGATTATCAACCACATAGCTGTCAAAGCCTGTGATCTCACTCTCGGCATTGTCTGTATCCTCCGCACGCGGACCTTCTACTACGGTAAATGCAGGCTCATACTCTTCGCAGTCAGCTGCTTTGTTCACATAGTAATACTCGATTCCATCCTTATTGCCTTTGAGCAGTGTCGTAGTACTGTTCCGAACAAGTCTGGAGATATTCATCATCTTGATGTCTCCTCCTGAGAGCCAGCACAGATAAGTATCTGACGCATTCTCACTGCTGTTCAGACGGATAAACTGTACATCCATATCGCTGACATTATCCGATGTAAGCATGATCGGATGAGAGAATACATCATTTTCAAAGTCATAGATCTGCATGTAGATATCGCGGTCATCAACCGTTGTCAGGCTCTCATCATAGTCAACCACATAAGCAAAGAGTCCCAGTCCATTATAGGAGATAGCCGTACTGTCAACGATCTTCGGCTCACGTATTACCAATGCGTCTTTGACTTCATTGCTTCCGCTGACTGATGTGTCTCCCTCTACAATCGAACTGTCCTTGATGTCCGGACTCTGTACGGTATAACCGTTAAAGATCTGCGGTGCCTCTGTCCAGCGGCCCTCTTCATCCAGTGTCTCCTGAATATAAACAGACGGTGCCGTATTCATAAAGATCTGTCCGTACCAGTCTGCCTCATAATTATCCATGAGCACTGTCTTCTGTTCATCCGTTGCATCTTCAGGTGCAATATTTGCGATAATCTCGGCCTTCTCTGCATCCGTATAGGTATCCTTCCATGTACCGGAAGCAAAGTCATATTTCCGGTATGCCATCAGACTGTATGCCGGGTGGATCACATCACCGATCACTTCCCCTTCTGTCAGACTGGATACCTCATACTCATTCTTTGTATAGTATACGATCAGATCATTGCCACTGTAGGAGATGCTCGGATTTACATCTGATACGGTATCCTCACCGGTTTTCTTTGTGACTTCCATTACATCACCAAAGGCCATGGTTGTCTTGTTAAACAGGCGCGCATGGATATTCAGTGAATTCATCATAGCTACACGGGAAGTATCATTTGTAAATATCTGGTCTGCGCTTGACCATGCCACCAGGATTCCCTTATCTCCCAGATCCTCGATCACAGGTGCCTCATCAAGTGTTCCATCATCCTCCAGAAGAACCGGCTGCTGCCACTTCTGTCCGTCAAAGATCGCATAGTAGGCAGCTGCTGCATTTATACTCTCTCTGGTCATATCATCATCCAGGAATACTGCCAGCATCTTTCCATCTCCGAAAGAGATCAGCTTTGCGTCCGGATGTGTGTAGACACCTTCCTGTAAAGTGGTGATGCTTACGCCTGCTCCGTCCTCTTCTACCGAGTAGGCACTCATGCCGCTTCCGTCATTCCATCCGCCTCTGTTCTCCAGATAAGCTCTGTCATTTGCCTGCAGCATATCAGAGGAATCATGCAGATAATTCAGGTTTTCCAGCTCCTCAAACGCAGAACCGCTGTTTCCGAACAGGTTTACATCCTTGGAAACAAATGGCCAGTCCCCACCGATACCCATTACAGATACGCCGATGGATGCGGAAAGATTTACCATTCCGGTGTTTTGTCTGCTGTCCGTATAGAATGTCATGTAAAACTGTGCGGTTCCGGTAACGGTTACTGTGATCAGTTTGCCTATACCTGCTCCTGCCTTTATCGAAATATACGGATTCACCTCAAAGGTTCCGGATCCGTCAAAGGCACGGTCATCGGATTTCAGATCACAATCGAAGATATTGATCTTCTTTTCTCCATTCTTATCCTCCGCCAGGGTATTGAGATAGTATCTCTGTGGATTTGACTGATCTTTGCGCTCCTCCACTACAAACAGAGCACTTGCTGATCCGCCTGCGCCAAAGCCCAGATAGATCGTGATTCCAATCGGTGTGACAAACTCAACATTGACTTCAGCGCCGCCTTTGATTTCTGCGAGCACCATCATATTCTTAAAGTACCACTGACTTGTTGTTTTATCCAGTGCAAAGGACATAGAGAACTTGAATCCCACATCCAGATTGACACCGGCACCGATATTCGTCTTTGTTTTTGAATCACCTGCTTCGATCTTATCAAGCTGCTCATTATACTTTTTATCAGCCGCAGCCTTTGATTCACTTGTCTTTGCGATCTCCTGATTGATTTGCTGTCTCTTTGCAGGATCTGTTTCTTTTTCTGCCTTATTCTTCAGATTCAGCAGCTGCTCATCCAGATCGGCTTTTTCCTGCGCCACCGACTGCAGACTGGCTGTTTCTTTCGATTTACTGATACCATCCTTGGAGAATCCAAGACTAATCGTCTTAACTGTGTTTCCGTTTTCATCTGTTACTGTACTTACTGCATCACTTTCATCGAAATCTCCATTCCATCCCAGGTTAAAGGCAGAATCAATGGTTCCGACCAGCTTGATCGCTGTATTTGCACCGCCAAACGCAAAGCTGTTCAGCAGATCCAGTGTACCGATCGCTTCCGTAAGAGTGATTCCTGTCTCACGCTCCAGATACGTAAATCCATTGCTGTCTTCAAACTGAACCGTCAATCTGGTACCCGGTGTCAGTCCAAGTTCGAAAGGCTTGAACTCCAGGGTGAACCATCCATTATCCTTTGGCTGTATGGTTTTTGTAACGGTACTGCTTGAAAGCTTTCCATCTCTGTCATAGAAACGAAGTGTTGCCTTTTTCGGAATAACAGATGGAATGCTTCCGGTCTGGATCTTCAGGCGATAGGTATGCTTTCCATTATTAATATCTGTCAGACTCGTAATCAGTTTCTCTTTTCCGCCATCTGCCAGATATGCCTCCGCATTCTCCACCCAGATTTTTTCATTCGCATCGATCTCGATCGTTTTAAACATACCGGGTGTGCAGACCTCGGAAGTATTGATGCTTCCTCCGTTCGGAGCCGTGTAACTGATATTTGCAAGATAATAGCCATACACACTGAAGGTATCATCATAGACACTGAAATATCCGTCTCCACCCTTCTGTCTGCTGCTGCTTGGATTGTTTTTGGTCAGCTCTGACTGATTGGATACTGTGATCGTTGCGCCGTTGATTCCCCTTTTGGACTCTTTTCCGGTATAGATCTCCTTTTCCTTCAGAATGAGCTTTCCTTCAATATCCTGCGGATTCTTCACTTTGCTTGCCGGATAGAAATCATAATAAATCCTGGTAAACGGAAGTTTCGTTGTGTAGGCAAGCACATCACCGCTGATCGGAGTAAAGCTCTTGTATTCCGGATAGGCAGCGATCTCTTTCTCGCTGATCGCACCATTTTTATCCGTATCCAGAGTTCCGTCACGCCAGTATGTCATATAACCTGCATCCGGAATACCGATCAGACGATAGATCTGCTCCAGTGATACCGGTTTGATTACCATCTCTTTTTTATTGTTTCCGGAAGCTGCGTTTCCTGTACTTGCATCTGCATACATAACGGAGCCTTTTCCCGTATTGTTTCCTTTCGGATCCGCCTTTACGGTAATCGTCGGCTCTGTATACAGCATCGAAACTGTATAGTTTCCAAGAGGTGTGATCTTTATCGTATCCGCCCGATCGGATTTTATCGGATCGACCGCCCTCTCGCTGGTCTCGGTGACATATTGGGGATTACACCATGTGCCTGTGTTTTCTGTTGTCTCTATCTTCTCAGTAAGAGAAAAGCCGGTGACTGCAAATCCTGTTTTGGGAACTCCGACGACATTCACCGTATCCAGAGTTTTTACTTTCAGAACAGAATTGTTGTTATATCCCTTATAGGTTCCCTTATTTGTCTCCGCGTTCTTAAAGGTAACGCTTCCGTCCTTTACCTGATATACCGGACGGATATTGATGACATTATTTGCCTGAAGGTAATTTTTCTTTTTGCAGGTGTCAATAAAGGACTTATCGAAAGTAATACTGTCTATGGTATCGCCCCACTGCTGCTTTCCTTTCAGGCGTATCTGCCACCCTTCGAAGGATACACGGGAACTATCTACAGCTATACCAGAAGAAGTCTTCATATCCTTATTCAGATACTGTGTCAGATTGAAACTGTCTGACTTCTTATATACTGTTGCACTGCCCGAACCATTAACCTTTGCCTGACCGAGCTGAAGCACATTTCCATCCTTGACACCGCCTTTTCCAGTGGAGGAATAGATCTGCTCAACATATGTATTCGTTGTATTAATAAGCTTACCCTGTTGATTATGTCCGAAGTCATTGTTGATCGTAAACGTATATCCCGGATAGATGACCTCGATCTTTTCCACATACAGATTCGCATTTCTGTTTTCACCGTAAGTAGATACGACACCAAAGATTCTGGCATTTTCTGTCATGGCACCATTCGGAAGAGTGATATATGCAGTGGTTGACCCATAATGCCCGTCTTTGCTCTGCTCATATACTTTTGTATTTTGGTTCCAGCTGCCATTTGTTCCGATATAGAACATGATCTTACGGTTGCGTGCTGTTTTTTTGTCACATTTACCTCCGTATTCGTACTCACCTTTATCTGATTTCCAGGTGATCCTCACCTCACTTGCCGTGGACAGATCGATACCTTTCGCCACCTCACGGGCTGTTGTCCCGTTTTGAGTTTTGCTGACACTGAATTCTTTTTTAGGCCAATACGTATCGGTCTTTGCAAGTCCTTCCATTCCCTCCTGTACTTCCTGCACTGCGGAATCATCCGGCACGATCGTCACAAGGGTGGAATTGGCTGATTCGTCAACGGTGGCACCCTCTGCGGTAAGACCCACATAGAAGGATACCTTTTCTTCCTTCTGGCCATTCAGAAGCTTCACCCGGACTTCCTTCTCTGTCATACCCGGTGCAAATACCAGTTCCTGCGTAAATGCTTCATAGTCGGTTCCCGGAAGCGCGTCTCCCTGGCTCGTTCCTACTGTAACCACGGACATCTGGTCAAGTCCCGTCCTGCGCTCTACTGTCAGGACTGCCTCACCATCTGCGCGGCTTACCATGATCTCGGAATCTCTCATGGCAAAGCCAACCGCTTCCATCTCATCGTTGTCCACAATGTTCAGGTATGCATTGTAATGAGATCCAAGGCCGGATCCTTCTGCATCATAAAGTGCAAACATTACCTGTTCCTGAGATTCAGACAGTACGTCATCGATGATATCTACAGAAATCACCTTTTTGTACTCGCCCGGAGCAAATTCCAGGGTACAGGATACGCCATCAAGATCCTTAGCCATCGCCATGACCTCTGCCTCTCCTGACTCCAGGATCTCATCCGCCTGAGCTGCCTTTTCCCCGTCAGCCTCCAGCGTACGCCAGCCTGACTGTACCGGGGTCACACCCGTCTGGGCTGCTTTCGCCGCAGCCAGCCCGTTCTTTTTGGAGGACAGGGCTTTCATAACATCCTCTTCATTCATATCCAGGTCTATGCCTGTTTCCTCTGTCTCCACATCCAGTGATCCATCATCCTCTGTGGTCAGAGAATCTGAATACTGCTCCACCAGAGTCTTAGCGTCCGGCTCCGCCTCCAGTGTCCTTTCGGTGAAAGCTGATTCCTTCACCGTCAGCAGGTAGTCCTGTCCATAGGAAGCAGATACATCGATTGCCTTGAATACCACACTTGCGGCATTCTCTGTCCCTCCCTGCCGGACGACCAGAATTTCCCGTTTTTCACCCTCTGTGCCTTCCAGCTGAGTTTCATAAAATCCAAACAGTCCGTCCGGATACTCCTCAATGGAGGCCGCCAGGGTCTCTTTCAGTTCCTGCTCATCAACCGCCGGCGCCGGTGCTGCATAGCTGACCATGGGAGCCAGTTCTGTTCCGAGCAGTGCTGCTATACTAAGCAGCGAGATCCATTTTTTTAACATATTTTCCCTCCTTTGTTTTTTCTGTATCATATCGTTTCCGGATTCAGCCGGAAATGGTATGACATATTATGATACCGGGCGCAAAGGTCTTTGATCCCAGTTTCATATGTTATATAATTATAACATATTCGACGTTTTTTTGCATTTTTTTTACAACTGTAAAATAACCGTTTACAACAAAAGTGTAACTGTTCAGAGTCATGCAGATTTATAAATATTTGCCTTGGGGTGTCCTGTCTTCTACTCTGTAAAAAGCAAAAAGTCTCCGCACGGCCGTTCTGTTCCATCTGTCGGACTGTTCAGCACATAACCGTTGTAGACCATGGTTGCCGAGCCTCCTCCGTCCAGATTGTATGCATAGCTGCATCCGTAGCGGCCAAAGACCGACCTCATCTGGGACAGTGTAAGTCCTGGAGCATTGGCCGTCAGCAGGACATATTCTCCGGGCCGCACCATACCCACCGCACTTCTGGGGTATCTTCCCGTCATATCCGGACTGGAATAGACCTGGGGGTATCCCTGTTCCTTCAGGGAAGCAGGCTGCCCGTTCTTTAAGAGGATCGGACCGAAGTTAAAGGTATCACGCACACCGCCCTTTTTCAACTGAGCTGCTGAAAGTCCCTGGGGCGGACTGAACATCGTACCATCCTGTGCGATCGCCATCAGAGAATAACTGGTTCCAAGCGCCTTATTGTAGATCTTTCCGTCCTTTAGCATGACCGCATCAAAGCCGGGCTTTCCTGTCTCATAGGAGAATGCACTCCCGTTGATCCCGATGACCGCATGATGATCTGCAGCCGCACCGGAGGTTGTCTGTCTCGTACCCCCGTAAGTCCCGTAGGAAAGCGCCGCCTTCATCTGACTGACGCTATTCACCCTCACATGAGCCGTCCAGTAACAGGTGCCAAGATCAGAGGATTTCTGAATACGCACCTTCAAAGTAGCGCTGTTATACTCCATGACCGTCGCCGCACTCATGGTTTTTGCGTTCATGCGCTCCTTTGTATTCAGGACACCTTTAGAATCGGCATAATAATACCATCCGCCGCTTTTGATCCACCTGCTGCTCCTCATAACCCCTTTTGCGGTAAAATAATAGCTCTTTTCATTGATAGTCTGCATCCTGGTAAGACGCACGCCATTGGCATCCAGATAGTAACGTTTCCCCTTATAAGTGATCCAGCCTGTCTTTTTTATGCCTTTTGCCGTGTAATAGTACCAGTTTCCTCCGATCTTCTGCCAGCCGCCTTTGAAGTTTTTGATCCATCTGCCGTCTTCCCCGACGAACCGATCCCCCACCCAGCAGTTTCTGACCCGGATACCTTTGGAATTCACATAGTATTTGTTGCTGATCCACTGCTTTTTCGCCATCCGCCCGTCTGATTTGAAAAAGTAGTCGTTATTACTGATCCTTTTCCATTTGCTTCTCAGCATTCTTCCTGTTTTCAGATGAAAATAATACTTATCCTTTCCGATTTTCTGAAGGCCGAGACATTTCTGCCCTTCTCTGTAATAATACCGGGCATTTCCCTCTGTGACCCAGCCGTCATGTACCGGTGCCGCCTGCCCCTGAAGCACAGGGCAGACAGCAGCCAGCATCAGAAGACAGAGAGTGATCAGAACCGCTCTCTGCCGTTTTTGTACCATCTTGCTTATCATGGTTCTCCCCTTTCGTGTTCTTTTGCCTGTCTCTCCTGCTGCCCTATTCTAACAGACTTCCTGATATCCTGCAAGTCCGTACTGCGCCCGAGAGCTTCCACGACCTTTTCTGTACGGTATCCAAAGACCGGCCTGTTTTCTCTGTGCATCCACAAGAATCCTCCCAGGATCGCTGCAGACAGCAGCATCCGCAGTCCAAAGGTTCCTGACAGCACAGGTCTGTCATCCTCCACTGCCTCCTGCTCATCTATATAGCCGAAACGGCAGCCACAGTTCCTGGCACAGCCCATGATGTCCTGTTCGTTCTGTCTTGCTGTTTCTCTCAGTTTTTCTGCCAGTTCACTCCTGCCTTCGATTGAATCATCCTGCATCGGCTCATCCGCCCTTTCCCGCAAATCCAAAGGTTTCTTTAACCATATGCCGGTGTTCAAAAAAAAGAACCGGATCATACCGGTTCCTTTCTTCTTATCTCTGTGCCAGTTCTTTTGTGATATCCTCCCAGGTGACACCTTTTTCTGCCATCAGAACCATCACATGGTAAAGGAAATCGGAGATCTCATACTTGATTTCCTCCGGGTTCGGATTCTTGGCGGCAATAACGATCTCCGTGGCCTCTTCTCCCACCTTCTTTAAGATCTTGTCAATTCCTTTATCGAACAGGTAATTTGTATAAGAGCCCTCCTTCGGATGCTCCTTTCTGTCCATGATCACTGCATAAACATTTTCAAATACCTTCATCGGATTGGTCTCATCAAAATCCTTCTTAACCAGTTCCCGGTAAAAACAGCTTCTGTTCCCTGTATGGCATGCGGCTCCTACCTGAAGCACCTTCGCCAGGATCGTGTCATTGTCACAGTCAATCGAAAGCTGCCGCACATACTGGAAATGTCCGGAGGTCATTCCTTTCACCCACAGTTCATTTCTGCTGCGGCTCCAGTAGGTCATTTTTCCTGTCTTCACCGTTGTTTCGAACGCTTCCCGGTTCATATAAGCCATCATCAATACTTCCATGGTCTTGTAATCCTGCACAATGACCGGAATCAGATTGTTTTCATTTTTCTTGAGCTCCGACCACTGCATGCTGCTTTCGAAGGTATTTACCGGTATCTCTCTTTCCTTTGCCCTGAGTTTCAGTTCCATCAGATCCGCATTCATTTCTGTTATTGCCCTGGCGCAGACACCGGAAACGTTCTCCATTCCCAGAAGATTTAAGACGCCATCCACATCCGGCCGCATAACAACAGGCATCACCGGTACATTCACCGCCTTACACGCCTCACTTACATGTACCTCATCGGCCAGGAGCAGGACTTCACCGGCATATTCTTCGATCAATGCCCTGTTTGTTCTCAGTTCTGAGAGATTATCGGCACATACCGCAAGCTTTTCTTTTCCGAAACGCCTGGATACCTCCTCTAAGAGCTCCACGTTATCTTTTTTTGAAAAATTCAGGAATGCCTTTCTGCAGCCGGCATAGATCAGCTTCTTCACATCCTCCAGGCGCCTGACATTTCCGCCGCCCGCCATGGGGATATCGATCTTTCTGGACATCTCTTTGATCAGCAGCAGGGATTCCTCGTGGGAAGCATCATCATCTGACAGATCAAAGATGATCAGCTCATCCGCCCCGTTATTGCTGTAATACTGTGCCAGCTTCAGCACATCGCCGCCCTCAAACAAGGTATAGTTTGAAAATCCTTTTACAGCTTTTCCGTTTTTTATAAAAATATATGGTGCCAGTTTCTTTGTACTCATGATTTATAAGGTCCCTTTCGTCGATAGTACACCTGTGATGCGCTCATCATACATGGTGGCGGCATCCAGGGCTTTTGCAAATGCTTTAAATGAACACTCGGCAAGATGATGATTGTTAAAGCCTGAAATCTTCTTCAGGTGCAGATTCATGGCTGCGGAATAGGAGACAGCGTAGAAAAAGTCATGAATCATCTCTGTGTCCAGCGCACCTATCCTCTCTACCGTATACTCACAGTCAAAGGAAAGATACGGCCTTCCTGACAGATCCACCGCACACAGGATCAGTGCCTCATCCATCGGCAGAATACTGCTGCCGTAGCGCCTTATCCCCGCCTTGTCCCCGACAGCTTTTCTGATCGCCTCTCCCAGTACGATGCCTGTATCCTCTATCGTATGATGGGAATCGATCTGCGTATCCCCCTGGATCTCTGCCTCCAGGTCAAACAGGCCATGTCTGGCAAAGCCCTCCAGCATATGATCAAAAAACGGGATGCCCGAATGGATGTTTCCCTTTCCCGTTCCATCCAGATTCAGCGTCAGCTTTATGCTGGTCTCCTTTGTGATCCTCTCGACGGTTGCTATGCGTTCTGCCATACTACACCTCTTTCTCAAAGCGCACACGGATCGAATTGGCATGCGCCGTCAGCTGCTCGGCTTCGGCAAACTGAATGATATCCTCATGTACCGGTTCCAGCGCTTCCCTGGAATAGTAAACGATACTGGATTTCTTGATGAAATCATCTACCGACAGCGGGGAGAAGAATTTCGCTGTTCCATTTGTAGGCAGCACGTGGTTCGGTCCTGCAAAATAATCCCCCAGCGGCTCACTGCTGTATTCGCCGATAAAAATGGCTCCGGCATTTCGGATCTTTGTCATTACGTGAAACGGATCCTTTGTGACGATCTCCAGATGCTCAGAGGCGATCTCGTTGGCCGCATCAATGGCATCCTCCATGCTGTCCGCCAGCAGGATGTATCCGTAATTCTCCAGAGATCTGCTGATGATCTCCCTTCTGGAGAGTACCTTCAGAAATCCTTCAATTTCAGCAGAAACCTCCTTTGCCAGCTCCTCGCTGGTGGTGATCAAAATCGCGCTGGCCATCTCATCATGCTCTGCCTGGGACATCAGATCCGCCGCCACAAAGCGCGGATTCGCACTCTCGTCGGCCAGTACCAGGATCTCACTGGGGCCTGCGATGGAATCAATGCTCACATGGCCATAAACCGCTTTCTTCGCCAGTGCCACGTAGATATTTCCCGGACCCACGATCTTATCAACCTTCGGAATACTCTCTGTTCCAAAAGCAAGAGCCGCGATCGCCTGTGCACCTCCCACCTTGTACACCTCATCAGCCCCGGCCTCATTTGCGGCCACCAGCGTGGTGGGGTTCACCTTTCCGTCGCGTCCGCAGGGGGTCGTCATCACGATCTTATCGACACCGGCCACCTTTGCCGGTACGATGTTCATCAGTACGGAAGACGGATAGACCGCCTTTCCGCCCGGCACATAGACACCCACCCGCGACAGCGGCATCACTTTTTGTCCCAGCATCGTGCCGTTTGGCTGACTGTCAAACCAGCTGTAGTGTCTCTGCTTTTCATGATAGCTTCTGATATTTACCAGCGCCTTCCGGATGACCTCAATAAGCTCAGGATCCACCTGTGCATAAGCCTCCTTTAACTCTTCCTCAGACACACGGATATTCTCAGCCGTGATCTTCGCGCCGTCAAAGCGCTCTGTGAATGAGAAGACTGCCGTATCACCGCCCTTTCGGACAGCTTCAACGATTTCTGCCACTCTTCCTTCATATTCACCGTAGCTGCCGGGACTTCTCTTTAAAAGATCCCTCAGCAGATTTTGTTTCGTTTCTTCCGTTAATCTAATCGTGCGCATAGCCTCTCCTTTACAAAACCGCCTTTAAATCAGTCAGAATTTTCGTGATCCTTTCATTTTCCATCCGCATGCTCACCGGATTGACCACTACCCGGGCGGAAAGGGGACAAACCTCCTCCAGAACCTCCAGGCCATTTTCCCTAAGCGTCGTTCCTGTCTCCACAATATCTACGATCACCTCGGCCAGTCCGACGATCGGTGCCAGCTCGATGGAACCATTCAGCTTGATGATCTCCGGTGTCTGGTGTTTCTTGTTATAAAAATAATCCTTCGCGATCTTCGGGTATTTTGTTGCAACACGGATCTGCTGCTGATGCTCTAACAGCTCTTTCGCGGATGCCGGTCCGCATACACACATGCGGCACCTGCCAAACCCCAAGTCCAGCACTTCATAAAGCTTCCTCTGCTCCTCCATCACGGTATCCTCACCCACGATACCGATATCCGCTGCCCCATATTCCACATAGGTAGGAACATCCGGTCCTTTTGCAAGGAAAAATTTCAGCTTCAGCTCCTCATTGACAAAAATCAGTTTTCTGGAATCCTTATCCTTCATTTCCTCACAGGTAATCCCAATCTTTTCAAAGAGGGAGAGAGTGGTCTTTGCCAGTCTTCCCTTGCCCAGTGCAAATGTCAAATATCTCATATGAATCCTCCCTGCCTACTCCCGTTCCGGGACAAGTGCCACATACTGTCCTTCCTGTCTCATTTCCCTCGCCCTGCGTATCACATCTGCTCTCTCCCCGGGACGGTAACGCAGGACAACCGGTATCTTCTCTGCGGGAACAGAAATTTTCTGACGCTCCAGTGCATTTAACAGCTGATTCACCTCGACTGCAAATCCGATGGATGGTGCCTCTTTTCCAAAATGCCCCAGCAGACGGTCATAACGTCCTCCCTTAACGACCGCATCTCCTGTTCCAAACGTATAAGCACGGAAAATGACTCCTGTATAATACATGTATTTACTGAGCATCCCGAGATCAAAGGAAACATATCGCTCGATTCCGTAAACAGACAGGATCTCATACATCTCCTCCAGCCTCTTAAGAGCGTCCAGTGCCTTTTTGTTCTCTGTCATCTCCCCGGCCTGATGCAGTACCTCCACACCGCCATACAGCTTCGGCAGTTTCACAAACAGTTCCTTTAAATCCCCGCGGATATTCTGCTCACTTAAAAGCTCCTCCACGCCGAAGTTGTTCTTGTTGGAGATCAGCCGCTTCAGCTCATCCTCCAGCTCACCTTCGATCCCGGCCTCCTCTGACAGTGCCTCAAAAAAATCCACCTGACCGATGCTCACCTGAAATTCCTTCAGGCCGGCCTTCAGCAGACAGTCAGCCACCATGGCGATCATTTCCGCATCGGAATCCACAGAATTGTCACCGATCAGCTCGGCTCCCAGCTGCGTCGTTTCTTTCAGGCGCCCCTGATAGCTGGAATTATTGATAAACGTATTTCCTACATAACAAAGACGGATGGGATCCGTCTCTTCGCTGAAATATCCTGCTGCCGCCCTCGCGATCGATGGTGTGATATCCGGCCGCATCACCAGCGTATTTCCTTCTTTATCAAAAAATTTATATAAATCTCTGGATGGAGTGGTACCCACCTCTTTACTGAACACCTCAAAAAACTCAAAGGTTGGTGTCTCGATATCACGGTAGCCGTACCCCTTCATGATCTCATGAAGCTGATTCTGCAGGGTCAGCTTTCTTTCACATTCCTCATTATAAATATCTCTTACACCTTCCGGTGTATGCAACAGCTTCTGGTCCATTGTGTTCTCCTCTCTACTTTAACACTTCACAGTGCTATTTCGCTACCATAATAAATTTGCCTTAACAATTATAAGCGAAGGTCTGTAAAATGTCAATCCCTCCTGTCTAAATCCTTCTGTAGTGCCTCCAGATACGGCACCAGAATTCCTCCGGACGGACGCAAAAGAAATGTCTGATCCAGTTCTTCATACCGGAAGCTCTTCCTGCCCCCCTGCCTTGCCCGGTCCCAGAATTTCCGCATATCTGCATAGGGCAGATAGAACAGTTCATTTCTGGCAGTATAGAAAAGGATCATAAACGAGATCCCTCCCTGTTCCTCAAACTTCTCCATAAAGGACACCTGATGCTCATGGATATTCTGCAGGGCAAAGGTATCCGCCGCAGATTCTTTCGCATCAAAGCAGACGGGAATTCCCTGAACGGCGCCGATATAATCCACCGTACTCTTCTGATCAAAATAAGCCAGCGTAATATGTCTGTGCTCCTTATCGATCCGGACAGGTGTGATCGGTGTGGGAATCTTCTGGATCAGAGCCAGGCCCTTCTCCAGATACTGCTCATTCGACCGGTTGATCAGATCCTCAAGAGTGGAGCCGCGAAGCCCCCTGGAGTTCCAGGTCGCCATAATCCAGTCTCATCTCCTTTCGAATACTGTCAAATGCTTCCGGCGGCATTGCCTGAAACTCTCTGCCGGAAAGATAAGAAAGAGGCCCGGAAAGCTCTGGCAGACAAAGACGCCAGGAGTGAAGCAGCTGATGGGAAAGTCCGTCCATTTGCGGCCCGCCGTATTTCACGTCACCCAGTATCGGGTGTCCAATGGAGGCCAGATGCGCGCGGATCTGATGCGAACGTCCTGTGATCAGCTCTACTTCCAGAAGCGTGGCTGTTTTCGAGGCAGATACCGGGCGATACCTTGTACGTATCGGGAGCGCATCCTTCCCCTCCGGATGTAAAGTGACAGACACCCGGTTCGTCTGCCTGTCCTTGCTCAGGAATCCTTCGATCAGGTGCTCCTCTGTGATCCTTCCCTTTACGATACAGAGATAGTATTTGTGCAGTCTCCTGTCTTTAAAGACCTCTGCCATTGCCTGAAGACCCGCCAGTGACTTGCCGGCCACAACGATCCCGCTGGTATTCCTGTCCAGCCGGTTGCAGACAGAAGGCCGGAACACGCGCAGCGACTCCTCTGTGATACTGCCGTTTTTCAGCAGATAAGATATCAGATGCTCCACCAGGGAAACATCCGATGGCCTGGCTTTCTGCGAAAGCATTCCGCAGGGCTTGTTGATCAGGAGGATATGCTCATCCTCATAGAGCACATTCAGATTCCCGCCGGTGTTTGAAATCTCCAGAGAAGAGAATTTTTCTATCGTTTCATCCGCCAGGAACAGCTTCACCTCGTCACCCACAGACGTACGTTCACTGCCATCAGCCTTCTTTCCATTCAGAGTAATATTCTTTTTTCTGAGCATCCGGTATAGAAAACTCTTCGGCGCCCTGTTCAGATATTTGGCCAGAAGCTTATCCAGCCTCTGGCCTGCCTCATTGTTCGATACTGTAATTACTTTCATGAACCCCACCTACAAAGAAATCGCAAGAATCGTATGTTTCACAAGCTCACTTCTGGAAAGATCCGGATATGCTTCAATCGGCGTATACGGAATGTCTTTTTCCAGTTCCTCCCTCTTTCCGGCCAGGTAGGACACCCTGTCCAGATAGGGCTTTGCATCCTGAAAGATCTTAACATCCGCCCGGAAACCGTTCCCTTTCAGGATCTCTTTGATATGCTTCTCGGCAAATGCCGTATCCGTCCCCGGTCTGCTGCAGTATGCTGCTACATGATATCCGCAGATTACCAGACTGTCCAGCGGTGTATTCTTCTCATAGGCGGAAATCGTCAGTTCATATGCGCGTACCAGATCCCCTGCTCTCTCCTCCACCTTCCGGTAAACCTCCGGATCGACAGGCTTCTGCAGCAGCATCATGATCATCCCTACTGCTGAACGGGAGGCAGGCAGGCAGCCCATGATTGCCACAAAGGTAAACATATTCAGACGCGTTCCGGTCTCATGCAGTCCCGTCAGAAAGATCACGAGGGGTATGGCAAACAGTCCCAGCGTGATCAGTGTCCTTTTCTTCTTCTGTGCCTTGATATAGCCAAAATCACCTTTTTCTGCTTTCATTTGTTTTCTCACCTTCCCTGTTTTTCAGATTTGCCTCCCGTCCGGAGCCATGCGGTTTTATCAATATCTGCCGCGGGGAGACTTCAGAATCCCCCTTCCTCTTCAGAAACTCTGCTGCCGCGATCATGAATGCATGCGGAATCAGCTTACAGAGGATCCGAAAGGCCTTCATGCTTCCTCCATAGACGGAAACCGCCCGTCCCGCAGCTGCATCCCTGACTGCCTTCTCAACCACGTCAGACGGCTCTGCCATCACCCTCTTTTTGTAATCTGCCATAGGATGAAGCTTTCCGGCTCCCTCAAAAAACGGCGTATCCACCGGCCCCGGACATACACTTGTGACTGTGATCCCCTGTTTCTTCACCTCCGCGCGCAATGCCCTGGATAAGCTCAGCACATAGGACTTGGTAGCCGCATATACGGCAAATCCCGGCTGCGGAACGAAAGCCGATGCAGACGCCATCTGGATGATCCGCGATCTTCTGTGCATATATGGAAGACAGTGATACGTCACTGCTGTCAGTGCTTCACAGTTTAAACGGATCTCTGCCCTTTGTGCATTCATGGTCAGCTCCGAAACATCTCCGATCTTCCCCATCCCTGCTGCATTTACCAGAAGCTTGATCCGCGGCTGCTCTGCTGCCAGTGCTGTGCGTAAATACTCCTGTGATTCCTTTTCTCTTAAATCCATGGGCAGAATACGAAGTCTGCTGTTTACCTCTTTTTGCAGACTGCGAAGCTTTTCCTCACTTCTCCCGATGACCCATATTTCATCCAGAAAGCGGTAGTTTTGTGAAATCTGTTTGACGAATTCCCTGCCCATCCCGGAAGATGCACCTGTTATGACTGCTATTTTCATGCTCTGAAACCCTTTTCCTTCCCGCCTGGCGCTTCTTTTATGGTAACTGATAAATAGTTGCCCCGGGGACTCTGAATCGTTACCTTTTATGTACGCTTCTTTTTATGTACATTTCGTATCGTCTTTTTCTTTACAGGCTGTTCTCTTCGCTTCTGCTGCTGCCCTGCGCTGCCTTTTCGCGGACGTATCAGGCATTTCCTGTCAAATCCTATGAAATCTGTGCGGTGTGCGATTTTCAGTGCCTCCTCCACCAGATCATAATTCTTCGGATTCCGGTATTGGATCAGCGCCCGCTGCATGGCCTTTTCATGCGGATTTACCGGAACATACACCTTCTCCATGGTCCGCGGATCCACCCCTGTATAATACATACAGGTCGATATCGTAGACGGTGTGGGATAAAAATCCTGCACCTGCTCCGGCATGTACCCCAGATCCCGCAGATACTCAGCCAGCTGCACCGCCTCTTTCATGGTGGAGCCGGGATGGGAGGACATCAGATAGGGGACGAGGAACTGGTTCTTTCCACATTCCCGGTTCAGTTCCCTGTATCTGTCCATGAATTTCCGGTACACGGCATTTTCCGGTTTGCCCATTCGCATAAGGACCGGATCTGCCACATGCTCCGGTGCCACCTTCAGCTGTCCGCTTACATGATACTGCACCAGTTCTCTGAAAAAGGTCTCATCCTTATCGTGGATCAGATAGTCAAACCTTATCCCGGAACGTATGAAGACCTTTTTCACCTTCGGAAGCTCCCGAATCTTTCGAAGCAGCTCCAGATAATCACTGTGATCCGTTTTCAGATTCCGGCACGGCTTTGGAAACAGGCACTGTCTGTCCGGGCAGGCCCCCTTCGTCAGCTGTTTATCGCATGCCGGATGCCGGAAATTCGCTGTCGGACCGCCGACATCATGAATATATCCCTTAAAATCCGCATCCCAGGTCATAAGCTCTGCCTCCCGCAGGATCGATGCATGACTCCTGGTCTGGATGATCCTTCCCTGATGGAAGGTCAGTGCACAAAAGCTGCAGCCGCCAAAGCATCCCCGGTTACTCACCAGTGAGAACTTTACTTCCTCGATGGCAGGAACGCCTCCCTGTGCCTGATAGGACGGATGGAAGGTCCGCATATAAGGCAGCGAATATACCCTGTCCATCTCCTCCTGACTAAGCGGTTTTGCCGGTGGATTCTGTACCACATAGAGCTGTCCGTCATAAGGCTCTGCCAGACGTTTTCCCGAAAACGGATCCGTATTGCAGTACTGTATATAAAAGCTTCTGGCATAATTCAGACGATCCTTTTTCAGTTCTCCATAGGATGGCAGCTCAATATGGTCATACAGCAGTGACGCATCCCTTGTCTTAAAGACGGTTCCTTCCACAAACGTGATATCCTTCACTGCGATCCCGCTGTTTAGCGCATCTGCAATCTGGAGGATGGAACGCTCACCCATGCCATAAGAAATCAGATCCGCACCGGAATCCAGGAGAATGGACCGCTTCAGAGAATCTGTCCAGTAGTCATAATGGGCAAGACGCCGCAGGCTCGCCTCAATCCCACCGATGATCAGCGGTGTATTCCGGTATTTCCTCCGGATCAGGTTGCAGTAAACGACCGTCGCATGATCCGGGCGTTTTCCCATCACGCCGCCAGGTGTATAGGCATCTGTATGACGCCTCTTTTTTGAAACGGTATAATGATTTACCATGGAATCCATATTTCCGGCAGATACCAGAAATGCAAGCCTTGGTTCTCCGTAAATGGAGATGCTCTCCGGATCCTTCCAGTCCGGCTGTGAAATGATTCCCACCGTATAGCCGTTCGCCTCCAGGATCCTGCTGATGATGGCATGTCCGAAGGAGGGATGATCCACATAGGCATCTCCGATCACATAAACAAAATCAAACTGGCGAATCCCCCGTTTCTCCATATCCTCCCGCGAAAGGGGCAAGAAATCCATTGTCATCTCTTCTCCTTTCCGCCCTGAAAGATATCTTCTCTGGCATTCAGGATCTCATACGTTCCCGTAAAAAGATCCCGGAAGCTTGAGATATAGTAATCTGCAAACCGGCGCTTCTCCTCGATCTGATCCCTTGAGAATTCATCTTCCACGGCACATACCGTCATGCCGGCATTTTTTCCTGCGAGAACGCCCATCGGAACATCCTCAAATACCAGGCAGCTCTCATACTCCGCATCCAGTTCATCCGCCACCTTCAGATAAATATCCGGTGCCGGCTTTCCCCTTTCCACATCACAGGCCGTGCGCACCACATCAATATACCCGCGAAGATCATGAGCGTCGATCACCGCGTCTACCAGACGGCTCCCATTGCTGGTGGCGATCCCTGTCCGGATCCCCTTCTCTCTCAAAAGCTTCAGAAAATCCAGTGCCCCCGGCTTTAACGGAACCTCATGGGCATATTTCTCATATGCCATTGCATACCACTCCTGCTTGATCTCATCGAGCGTTCCGGGAATTCCGAACTTCTCCTTAAAATAAACAGCCGTTTCCGTAAAACTCATTCCCTCAATTTCCTTCTGAAGATTCTCAGGAAGTTCGATTCCGTATCTCTTCAGATAGATGATATCGATCTCCTTCCACATCCACATGGAATCCACCAGGGTTCCATCCAGGTCAAAAATGACCGCCTGTATCGTATCTAACATATCATTCCTCAATTCTTTCCGGTTCTTAATCGTTCCAGTTCCCTTTCTGTCAGCGGACGGTAATTTCCTTTTTCCAGATTCTCATCCAGCACAACGCCTCCCATAGACAGGCGTTTCAGATAGGTCACCTCACAGCCGGCCGCTGCGAACATCCGCTTGACCTGATGAAATCTTCCCTCCTGTATTGTGACCTCTGCCTCCGATTCTTCCCCGCTTTTCTGTATCTTCAGGACAGCCGGAAGTGTGGGCTTCTCATCCCCGATATCCATGCCCTCCTCAAAAAGCTTCACATGCTCAGCAAGCAGCCTTCCCCTTACCCTTACAAAATAAGTCTTGTCCACATGCTTTGCCGGGGATAGAAGACGGTGTGCCAGGTCACCGTCATTCGTGATCAGAAGCAATCCTTCTGTATCCTTATCCAGCCGTCCTACCGGAAAAAAATCTTCCTTCCGCGGCAGAGCCAGATCGTCCATCACGGTCCTGTCACGGGGATCCCTGGTGGCCGAAACACAGCCTGAGGGCTTATGGTACATATAATATTCATATCTGGTATAGCAGATTTCCCGCCCGTCTGCCAGGATCCTGTCCGTCTGGTCATCCACCTTCTGCTCCGGCTTTCTGACCGTTTCTCCATTTACAGACACCCGGCCGCCCCGGATCATATTCTTCACTTCGCTGCGTGTCCCGACGCCTGTATTTGCCAGCAGCTTATCCAGTCTCATACTACTCATCACCGCATTCTCCATCCCGGATAATATTTATTCTTCAGCATCCCGCCGGAGAGCTTTGCCCAGCCCAGCGGGAATCCGTCCGTACCTGCCAGCACCCATCCCTTTTTACCATCGGCTTCCTCCCCGGTAAGCTCCACCGATTCCCCCTTCAGATAACGGATGACACGGGGATCTTCCGATGAAAAAGAGATGGTCTGCGGATAATCCTCCATACGCAGATGCATCGCCAGTGCCTGTGACGGTTCAAAACGGTTTTTCTTACACTCTCCAAGAAAAAGACCCGTCCGAAGGAACCGAAGTCCCCTGATACCGGGAAGACCTTCCGGCATCAGATAGGCGCGGTTCTCGCGGATCTCAATGGACTTCTCCCGCCTGCCAAGAGACGGAATGTCCTTAAGAAACTCCTTTAGCGGTTCCGGAAGCTGCATCCTCGATACGCCTGTATCTTTTCCCTCTCTTTTCTCTCCGGATCCTCCGTCCTTTTGCAGGAGAGCCGCAAAATGCCCCTCGCCCTGTACCCTGTGCGGAAATACACGGACACAGTGCGGCAGACTTCCCTTTGAAAATCCCTCATATTCTTTCACGGGAATCAGCGACATTTCCGGATAAAGTTCCAGGATCTCCTGAACCGTTCCTTCATTTTCCATCTCTGAAAAGGTACAGGTGGAATACAACAGCATTCCTCCAGGCCTCAGCATCGGCACGGCTGCTTTTACGATTTCTCTCTGTAGCTGCGCATAGTACTGCGGTCCATGCTCCTCCCAGCTCTTTATCATGGAAGGGTCACGACGGAACATTCCCTCCCCGGAGCACGGGGCATCGATCAGGATCTTATCAAAATATCCTTCGAAGTACTTCATAAGCTTTTCCGGCGGCTCACTGGTCACCAGCATATTGGCGATCCCGAAAAGTTCCAGATTCTTAAGAAGACCTTTGGCTCTGGAATTGCTGATGTCATTTGCCACAAGGATACCACTTCCGGAAAGCCCTGATCCCAGCTCCGTTGCCTTCCCTCCCGGTGCCGCACAGAGATCCAGAACTCTGTCCCCCGGTTCAACGGGAAGCCTGGAAGCAGGTATCATCGCACTTGGCTCCTGTATATAATATAGGCCGGCATAATAGTGAGGATGCTTTGTTACAGGCTCCTCACTGTCATAATAGAAGCCGTTCTCCGTCCAGGGAACGGGTGTCAGATGAAAAGGCGTCAGCCTTAAAAAATCCTCCACTGATATTTTCGAGGTATTTACTCTCAGCCCCTGAACCTTTGGCTCATCATAGCATGCCAGATAGTCCTCATATTCATTTCCCAGCATCTGTTTCATCACAGATGTAAATGACTCCGGTAATTTCATTGGTTCTCCTCATCATGTACCTCATTCGACTGGGCACGATATCCTTCCGAGATAATATCCAGCTGCCTGTGGAAGCATCTCAGCTGCTCAATATCATTGGTTTCATAAATACGGTAGAATTCATCCTGAATACGGATGATCTCCCGTTTGTTTGCCACATGATACAGGTTTTGAATATTATTTAAAATATCACTTACCAGATTTGCCTGTATCTGGAATGAATTCTGTGCATCCATGATTTCGCTGCGCACAGAAGACATCTCATGATCCAGCATCTGAATCGCATCCGAGGCATTCATCAGCTTCATGCGGATATGCTCCGGTATGCTTCCCTTATACTTATACTGCAAAGAGTGCTCAATCGTAGACCAGAAGTTCATCGCCAGGGTACGGATCTGAATCTCCGCCTGGATGCGCCTGCTGCCCTTTAGAGTCTGTACTTCATAATAAATAATAACATGATAACTCCTGTATCCGCTCTGCTTTGTATTCCTGATATAATCCTTTTCACTCTTTACTGTCATATCCGTGCGGTTATGGATAATCTCCACGACCTTCTCAATATCCTCCACAAACTGGCAGATAATACGGATCCCGGCAATATCATCAAGTCTCTCTTCAATCTTTTCGATAGGAATCTTCTTTTTCTGAGCCTTATCAAGAATACTGGAGATCGTCTTTACTCTTCCCTTTACCTGCTCGATTGGAGAATACATTCCCCGTGATCTGTGCTCATAGATCAGGTGGTTAAACTTGACGACCAGTTCTTTTACTGCAAGCTCATAAGGATCCAGGATTTCCCTCCATAATTGTATTTCCATGTATACTTAAATCTCCTTGCTTGATATGCATGTTAGTATATCACATCTGATACCTGTATTTCAACTTTTGACCCTCCAGGCTTTTGAGAATCCAGTAGGGATTCACGCTCACTTCCGGCTTCTCTTTCGTCCTCACATAAATCCCGAGATGAAGATGGACATCAAACTGGCCTCTGGTTCCCTCCGTGCCATAGCCGGTATCCCCCATAAATCCGATCATATCTCCGGCCTGTATCGCTTCTCCCTCCTGAAAGTCCTCTGCATAGCCGGATAAGTGAGCATAATAAAAGTATCCTCCGTGAGGGCTGCGGATTCCCATCCGGTATCCTCCTTTTTCCAGCCAGCCGATTTTCTCGATCACACCGTCTGTCATACTGAATACGGGATAACTGCCGCTTTTGTTTTCAGGCGGCATCAGATCTGTACCCTCATGTCCTCTCTTCCCTCCATAATTTCGTTCAAACATCCAGGAATCCTCATAGGTCACCTTCGTACTAACCGGAAAATACTTAAGATCATCCCATATAGCCTGATACAGTCCTTTCAGTTCTCTGTATTCTTCCAGACGGTACCTTAAAAAGCAGGCATCCCATTTGAAATAACTGTTTGAAGTGAGATCTTCTCCATCCAGAAGCCGAAAATGTCCCGCCGGCATCCACGCGGCCAGGAGTTCTCCCACGGACAGCCCTGTCTGTTGACTGACTTCTTTCAGTTTTTTCAGACTTTCTTCTGAGAGCTGCTGTCTTCGAAACCATTCTGAAGTACCTGCCTGTTTCTTCAGATTCATCACACGACCACAGGTCATACAGATCGTTTTCAATTGTATGCCGGCCGCTGCCAACAGAAAAATCAGGGCCAGCATATACAGGTATTTTCTCGGATTCAAAGGGTTCATAAGACATCCCCCTTCTTATGCGTTCCAGTCTGCTCTACACTTCACAGCCCGGCGTACACTTGTAGCTTTACCAGTCATTGTATGACGGCACTGTTAAAAATAGTACCACAAAAACGCCTGAAAACACAGACAGATTTCGTTCTTATGCTTTGATTTCCACATATATTGTAACTATTCAGAGTCCATTCGCAAAATCGCCTCTGCGAGGAAATCTGCATGACTCTGAGTAGTTACCATATACTGATACAAAGGGGGTGCCTGTCATGAAAAAAATATGCTTTGGAATCTCAATTACCACTGTTCTTCTCTTTCTTCTGCTGTGTCCCACGCAGGCACTTGCCGCATCAAGAAATGGCCTGCATCTCTGGTTTGACACTCTGCTGCCTGTGCTCCTGCCCTTTCTCATACTCTCGGGCATCCTGATCCGTGCAGGTCTGATCCGCCCCTTCGTGGCTGCACTTGCACCGCTTTTTCATCGCCTTCTATTCTTAAGCCCCGGTGGAACCTATGCTCTGCTTATGGGATTTCTATGCGGCTATCCCATGGGAGCAAAAACAGTCAGTGATTTAGCATCCAGTGGACAGATGTCCTCTGCTGAAGCCCAGTATCTGCTTGGATTCTGCAACAACATCAGTCCCTCCTTTATCATCACCTTTCTGGTCACAGATCAGCTGCGCCGCCCTGCGCTTCTGATTCCCGCACTGCTGATCCTCTATGGATCACCGCTGATCGCCGGAATACTGACAAATCACTCCTACCGGCTCTCATGCCAGAGAACAGACGGGCAATCTGTCCTGAAAAAAAACACTCCGAAGGAAACGCTCTGTTTTGCCATGATCGACAGCTGTATACTGGATGCAGTGATCACCATTGTAAAGCTTGGCGGTTACATCATGCTCTTTGCGATCCTCTCAGGAATCATCCGGATTCTTCCTGTGAGTGAAAAAGCAAAGGCACTGATGACGGCAGCAGCAGAAATCACCAACGGAATACCTGCAGTCATAAGTGCCTTTCCTTTTCCGGTAAGCTTCCTTCTGCTGATGATCCTGATCTCTTTTGGAGGTATGTCTGCGATTGCGCAGACAGACAGCGTAATAAAAAACGCACATCTCTCCCTCGGGAAATATGTGCGCTCAAAACTAATGATCAGCTTTATCGCTTTTCTCCTGACACTTTGCTTTCTGGTTTAATCGTTACTGTTCACTCTGTGACCAGTAACATTTAATCTTCCTCATAATCAGCTGCAGCAGGCGTACTGTAGCTTCCCGCCGGTGCCTGCGGTGACAGCTCACTGCGGTTCTTATTTACAATATCGTAACAGGACTGCAGAGAATTGATGAAGTTATTGTATCTGGAGCCGGCAGTCTCGATCGTATGGCTCATGATCTTCTCCAGATTTTCCAGCATCTCATCCGTGTACTGCAGGGCACCCATACGAATACTGTTTGCATCATTGGTCGCATTATCCAGAATCTCCTGTGCCTGAGCATTTGTTTTCTCCAGAAGCTCATTCGACTGTGCATAGGCCTGCTGCATTACTTCGCTCTCCTCAACAAGCTGCTTCTGCTGTGCCTGTGCATCAGCGATCAGTGCATCTGCTTTTGCCTGCGCATCCGCAAGAATCGCATCTTTATTACTGATGATCTTCTGATAGCGCTTGATCTCATCAGGCGTCTTCATGCGGAGCTCTCTTAACAGCTCCTCCAGTTCCTCCTTATTGACCACGATCTTCGTGGATGAAAGAGGTTGAAATTTACAACTGTCTACATATTCTTCGATGTCTTCAATAATCTGTTCAATTCTGCTGCTCATTAACATTCTCTCCTTACTTATATTTTCTGACTGATCAGGACGGTCTTAAAAAGAAGATCGGATATGTCTGTGGTATGCTGTCCTGAACAGCTTCTGATATCAAACGTCTAACTACTATACTTCTTATATATTTGTTCTACAACAATCGGCGGGACAAATTTCGAAATATCACCGCCGTAGGATGCTACTTCTTTCACTGTGCTGGAACTCAGATAAGCATATTCCAGACTGGTTGTCAGAAAAATCGTATCAATATCAGGATTCACTATACGGTTTGTCTGTGCCATCTGAAGTTCATAATCAAAATCTGTAATGGCACGAAGACCTCTGACAATGAAACCTGCCTCACATTTCCTTACAAAATCTACAGATAAACCAGAAAACGATTCTATCCGCACATTACTGATATCTTTCGTAACTTCCAATAGTATATTAACACGTTCTTCCACAGAAAACAACGGTGTTTTCGTATTATTATTCAAAACTCCAACGATCAGCTCGTCTACAAGTGCCGCCGAACGCCTCATCACATCGAGATGTCCATAGGTCACCGGATCAAAGCTGCCGGGATATACTGCTCTTCTCATGTTAAGTTTCCACTCCCTCTGCCAGCTGTAAAAACAGATGAACATTCGTTTTGTATTCTTTTCTCTTCTGAAGGGTAAGACCAATCTCATCCAGATAATCAAACTCTGTTTCCTTTGCCGCCTCTACGATCACCAGGGACTCCTCTGTAAGCAGAGAAGAATCTGCCAGGAAGGAAAGCACCTGTTTCTCCCATCCGTCATGGTAGGGCGGGTCCATGAATACAATGTCAAAAGAGTCTCCACCATTCAGCCTGTTCAATGCAGTCATCACATCCATGCGCATGATGCTGCCCCTGTCTGCCAGATGTGTAAATGCCAGGTTCTGTGCGATACACTCGGAAGCTCTTCTGTCTTTTTCTATAAATACAGCCTCTCTTGCTCCCCGGCTCAGGGCCTCGATACCGATTCCACCGCTTCCGGCAAACAGATCCAGAAAACGGATATCATACAGCTCGTGCTGGATCATATTGAACAGTGTCTCCTTGATGCGGTCTGTAGTAGGTCTCGTCTGGTCTCCCGGAACGGTCTTTAATGGAAGACGTTTGGCTGTTCCTGCAATCACTCTCATAAAAAATATCTTACTCCCGCTTTCAAATATTCTAATTTATTATAGTTGTTTTGTATATTCTTGTCAATTATCAATTCATTTCGCAAAATCGCCTCTGCGAGGCTTTCCTTTTTCCCCAAGGCAAATATTTATAAATCTGCATGACTCTGAACAGTAATAATAAATCCCCGGCTTTATATAAAGCCGGGGAAGAGGATAATATTATAAAATGAAAACGAGCTTTCCTTCAAACCTGTTAACTGTTCATATATTCCTGTAAATCTCCGGTAACGATAAACGCCACCCACTCTGCGATATTCGTTGCATGATCCGCCATCCGCTCTACATATTTGATGATCAGCAGATAGTCTACATATGCCCGGATATCATCCGGGTTCTCTTTCATCAGAACGCAGAGATTTTCCTTAATATCATTGAAATACCAGTCCACGGTATCGTCATCTTTTACAATCTGGCTGACAGCCTCGATATTCTCTTCGATAAAGCTGTTGATCGTTCTGGAGACCATGCTCCTCATGTGACGCAGCATCTCAAGAAGTCCGACGGGCATAGGAACAGGTTTTCGCTGTGTCAGATCTTTGATGTGCTCAGCGATATCTGCACAGTGATCTGCGATCCGCTCCAGATCCGATATCATCCGCATCACGGATGTGACACGGCGCAGGTCAGTGGCAACAGGCTGCTGCTTTGCCACAATGTTGATGCAGGCACGCTCAATATCACGCTCCATCTGATCAATGATATCATCCTTTTCAATCAGGTCCTGTGCTTCTTCAATATCCATATTCTTCAGTGCTTCGATCACCTGATCGATCATATGCTCAAGCTGCGTCCCCATGGTGCTTACATGCTGGGCCAGCTCTTCAAGCTGGGCAATATATACTTTTCTTGTTGTCATATACTTTCCTCCATCAGCCGAACCTGCCGGTAATATATTCTTCTGTTTTCTTCTCGCGCGGATTATTAAAGATCTGCTGTGTATCTCCGTACTCAATCACATCTCCTGTCAGGAAAAATGCGGTCTTGTCGGATATGCGGCTTGCCTGCTGCATATTGTGTGTAACAATAACAATGGTATACTTTTCCTTCAGTTCCACTGCCAGGTCTTCGATTTTCAATGTAGAGATCGGATCAAGGGCACTCGTCGGCTCGTCCATCAGGATGACCTCCGGCTCTACTGCCAGTGCTCTTGCAATACAGAGCCTCTGCTGCTGTCCTCCGGACATGCCAAGTGCATTTTTCTTCAGCCGGTCTTTGACCTCATCCCAGATCGCCGCCTGGCGAAGACTTCGCTCTACGATTTCGTCGAGCCTGGACTTCTTTTTTATTCCGTGAATGCGTGGTCCGTATGCCACGTTATCGTAAATACTCATAGGAAATGGATTCGGCTGCTGAAATACCATTCCGACTCTCTGACGCAGCTTGATGACATCGATATCGCTGTAGATGTCGATATTATCCAGATAAATATTGCCTTCCACTTTTACGCCGTCCACCAGGTCGTTCATACGGTTGATCGTCTTCAGAAAAGTGGATTTTCCGCATCCGGACGGTCCGATGAAGGCTACGATCTCATTTTTCGGAATCTCCATATTGATTTTATTCAGGGCTTTGAAGTCCCCGTAGTAAAGGCTTAAGTCCTTCACTGTAAATTTCGGCATTGTTCTCTCTTCCATAAAGGCTATGCTCCTTTTTTGCTTAAAAGTTTTTTCGTAACCATCTTAGATGCAAAATTCAGTACGATGATGATGACCAGAAGTACAATCCCGATCGCACATGCAGTCGTAAGGTCGTTCTCCTCTTTCATCAGCGTGTAGGCTTTGATCGTTAAGGTGGCACCGCTTGCAGAATTTCCAAAAAGTGCCTTTGGAATCTGAGCCACCGTTCCGGATGTCAGCAAAAGTGCAGCAGACTCTCCGACGATTCGTCCGATACTCAGAAGAACAGCCACCAGAATTCCCGGGAGTGCATTTGGAAGCACCACTCTGGAGATTGTCTGAAGCTTTGTTGCCCCCAGTCCAAGGGAAGATTCCCGGTAGGTCTTCGGGATTGCTTTCAGTGCCTCCTCTGTCGTTGTGATCAGCGTAGGAAGCAGGATCATGCTCAGCGTCATTGCACCGGACAGAATCGAGTACTGGAACTGACAGACCTTTACGAAAAACAGTGATCCAAACAGACCATAAATAATGGACGGGATACCTGCCAGATTCTCAATGGCAAAATGGATCACGGACATCCGTTTACCCGGTCTGGCATATTCAATCAGATAGATCGCTGCCATAATGCTGACCGGTGCTGCAATTAACAGAGAAAGCAGGATCATGTAAATGGTTGTCACTACCATAGGTACGATACCGCCACCCGGACGTACAATCTTCAGTTTTAATGTGGCAGCATCCGGGTTTTCTGCTTTCGTGATAAGATCCCCTTTTTTCACAGGGTATTTTTTTCCTTTGGGGTTCAGACTATCCTTAAGCGGGGAACTCCCCTCCATCTGCACAATGACAAACTCACCCTTTTCATTAGCCTGAAGCGTAATGCCAAGCTTTTCAATCGTTCCTTCTGTCACATGACCGGCGTCCATATCGGAAGCCACCGTCACGTATGTCGTCTTATCATCATAATCACTTGTCAGAAAATGCAGACTGATTCCCGGTGCACCCTTAATAACAATAAACCCGATAATAACCGCCAGGATCATCACGGTAAATCCGGCAGAAAAATAAACTGCTGCTTTCTGGAAAGTATCTTTTGCTTTTCTGCTCATTTATTTTTCACCTGCCTTATGTGTAAGCTTCAGCAATGTAAGATTAACGATCATAATAAAGAAGAACAGTATGACACCCGTAGCAAACAGCATTTCCTGCTGCCTTCCTGATGAATAGCTCATCTCCATTGCAATGTTTGTTGTCAGAGGCCTTACCATGGACCAGAGACTGGTCGGAAGCCCCTGGGTCGGATTTCCCGCAATCATCATAACCGCCATCGTCTCCCCGATCGCACGACCCACACCCAGCACAACTGCTGACAGAATGCCGGATTTGGCTGCCGGCAGAGTTGCTTTGAAAATGGTCTGCATTTTTGAAGCACCCAACTCCAGGGAGGCCTCTCTGTAGGATTTTGGAACTGCCCGAAGAGCACTTTCAGAGAGGGAAACGATCGTTGGCAGAATCATGATCGTAAGTACAATGATCACCGCCAGCAGCGACTGCCCCTGTACCTGCGGAGATATCGCCTTAATCATAGGAACGACTATACCAAGTCCGAATGCGCCGTACAAAACGGAGGGAATGCCTGCAAGAAGCTCTACTGCCGGTTTGATTACTTTTACCGCGCCCTCCGGTGCAATTTCAGAGATAAATACTGCCGTCAGCACACCGATCGGAACCCCGATCAGAATGGCGCCCAGTGTGGAAAACACAGAGCCGACAATCATATAGAAAATTCCATAAATATTCTGTCCGGGCGCCCACCTTGTTCCGGTAAGAAAATCGATAAAGCTATAAGCATCCTTTCCGAAAAACGGATGTAATCCTTTGTAAAATACAAATACGATAATGGCAATTACCGAAACAACACCAACCAGGGCACATAACAGAAAAAGTCCTTCGACAGCTTTTTCCATAACATCCCGTTTTACATTCCGGTTCATTTGATTCATATAAATAGTATCCTTCCTGTCTTTCATATCTTCCCTCACAAGACGTTCTTTCTGTCAGGGTATGAAAACAGGCTGTAGTGCAGCCTGTTTTCCCTTTTATCGAATCACTCTTAACGAATCACTCTGTGACTTTGATTCCGCCATGCTCCTCTACTGCTGCCTGTCCGTCTTCCGAAAGTGCGAACGCAAGAAATGCTTTTCCGGCATCCGTTACCTTATCCTCATAATAGCAGAACAGGAACGGCCTGCTCAGAGGATAGCTGCCTGATTTTGCATTCTCAGCGGTTGCCTCAACACCTCCAACGGTCAGTGGTTTCACCGTGTCATCGATGAATGAAAAGGAAACATATCCGATCGCATTCTCATTTCCTGCTACAGCTGCCTGTACCGGTCCATTTCCCTCAGACACTGCTGCATTTCCTGTCAGTCCGCCTGCATCCTCGAGTCCGATCAGTTCCTCGAATGCACTTCTGGTTCCTGAGCTTTCCTCACGGGATACTACAAAGATATCTGCATCATTTCCACCCAGATCCTTCCAGTTTGTGATCTTTCCTGAATAGATATCGGCCAGCTGTTCCTCTGAAATATCTTCAACTGCTTCATTTTCAGGGTTTACAATCACTGCAATACCGTCATAGGCAAATACTTCTGTCTTTAATGCATCCTCTTTTTCTTCATCCTTCAGTTCTCTGGAAGATGCTCCGATATTGTTTGTTCCTGCCTTTGTATCTGTGATACCTGCTGAAGAACCGCTTCCTGTGTACTCGATGGTAACATCAGGATTCTGTGCCTCGAACTCATCCTTCATCTCGTTTAAGATCTTTTCAACAGACGTGGATCCTGTGATTACAATCGTTCCGCTCACATCTTCTGAAGCTTCTGCTGCATCAATTGCTTCTGCCGCGTCCGTTTCTGCCTCAGTTTCCGCTGCAGATGCTGTTGTTTCTGCTTCAGGTGACGCTGCAGGTGCTGTTGTCTCTGCCGTCTTGCTGCCACATGCGGTAAGTCCAAGTGCCATAGCGCCAATTGCTGCCATTGACAATAATTTCTTCATAATCGTATTCCTCCAAATCATTTCATACTGTTTACCCGGTATCAGTCATTTAAAGTACTGTTCAGATCCCGTTCGCAAAACCGCCGCTTCAAAGCCGTTCTTTTGCGCCTGTATGGATTTACCGGTAACGTTTTTTTGTTCTTACAAGTCTGTATTCTAAACACTTCAGGTCAGAAAAATATTTTGCATATGTAAAATGTATGTAAAAAAAGAAGGCCCTGACAGCCTCCTTTATCCCTGTAAGTGAACAGTAATGGTCGTTCCTTCTTCTTTATTACTATGGATTTCAATATATCCCCCCTGATATTCCACCACATGTTTGACAATCGAAAGACCCAGCCCCGTGCCCCCCGTCTGTTTGGAATGGCTTTTATCAATACGATAAAATCTTTCAAAAATCCTCTCCTGATACTCCATCGGAATACCGATTCCTGTATCCGATACACGAATCACTGCATCCTCCTCATTCCCGTACACGCAGACCGTAACCTTTCCGCCCTGTACATTGTATTTGATGCTATTTTCACAAAGATTATAGATCAGATCATACATCAGCTGTCTGACAGCCAGGATCGTCACAGGGCTTCCTTCCAGTTTTACCTTTACGGCGTTTTTTTTTGCCACAGGAATCAGCTGCATACATACTTCCTCTGCCATCCGGTACAGATCCACCGGTTCCTTAGACAAGCGGCTGTCCTTTTCATCCAGCTGGCTGATTTTTATAATATCATTGACCAGCGTCAGAAGCCTTTTGGCTTCTTCATAAATCTTCCCCGCAAAGACAGGCACATCCGACGGCTGAACCAGATGATTCTGCATCAGCTCGGCATACCCTGAAATCGATGTGAGCGGCGTCTTCAGTTCATGGGAAACATTGGCAGAAAACTCTTTTCTCAGCTGCTCGGCCTTCTGATTCGTAGTTACATCCATCACAAACAGAACGGCTCCCGTTACTTTTTCATTTTCCCTTACAGGATTTCCGAAAAACTGCACCTGTTTCTCAGAAAGTCTCAGCATAGCACTGTAGCATTCACCTTTCAAAGCTGCACTTACTGTTTCCTTCAGCTGTTCACTGCTGTTGAAGGTGGAGATATGTTTCTCCTCATAGGAAATCGACGGCACATCAAACAGTTCCTTACAGCTCTGATTCATAAACAGAATTCTGGAATTTGTGTCAAGAAGAATCAGACCCTCTGACATATTTCTTGTAATGGTCATGAATTTTTCTTTCTGATCGATCAGACTGTCCATCTGCTCCTGAAGCTGTGTGTTCTGCTTTTCGATCCGGTGAACCAGAGGCCAGAGCTCTTCAAACACAGACTCTGTTACGGGATGCTTCAGATCGATTTCATTTACCTTTTCAGCTATGATGCGGGCGATCCGGTGCGCTACCAGATATGCAAACATTAAAATGATCAGTGCCACGGCTGTCAACAGCGGAAGCAATTCCAGAAACGTTTTCAGGTTGCTCTTTACTTCCATGGATAGTCGGAGAATCTGCCCGTCCTCCTGTCTGACCGCATAATAATAAGTCTCTGTTTTCAGGGTATCTGACAGCCTTGTTTCCGAACCGCTGCCTTTATCCATGGCAGCCTGGATTTCCGGACGATTCCGGTGATTCTCCAGTCCGGATACACTTGCCGCGCTGTCATACAGAACCGTTCCTTCCTGATCGATCAGCGTGATCCTCAGAACATTCTTTTTCTTCAATCGCTCCAGATACTCCAGATTGTTCCCCTTGGTTTCAAAGGCAGCCGCTATGCAGAATGCCTCTGTCTTCACCTGTTCCTGCATTTCCCTGTGCATGCTCTGATTATAAAAATATACAAAAATCCCGGAAATCAGCAGTATCGTCATTGCTGCCAACCCCAGGATATTTTTATAGATAATCTTTTTCACTTGGAATCTCCTATCTTGTATCCAATACCGCGTATGGTCTTGATCATATCACCGCACTCCCCCAGCTTCTGACGAAGAGAACCGATATGCACATCTACTGTTCTGCTTTCTCCTTCATATTCATAGTTCCAGATCCTGTCCAGAATCTTATCTCTGGACAGAACAATTCCTCTGTTTTTCATCAGGTAAACAAGCAGTTCGAATTCTTTAAAGGTCAGAATCACCGGTCTTTCTTTAACAAACACCTCGTGTTTCTGCTCATCCACTCTAAGATCACCGATCACCAGTTCGCAGGACTCCTCCTTCTCCGTCCGCCGAAGGACTGCCTTTACCCTGGAGATCAGCTCCATAACTCCAAACGGTTTGGTCACATAATCATCTGCTCCCATATCCAGGCCCATTACCTTATCATACTCTGCTGCTTTTGCCGTCAGCATGATCACCGGAATGTTCCTGTAATTGTCTTCATTCCTTATTTTCTTCAGAATTGTAATGCCATCCTCATCAGGAAGCATGATATCCAGCAATAACAGAGCAGGCTTCTGTGCAGCCATTCCCTTATGGAAATCAGCTGCACAGGCAAACCCTGAAGCTTCAAATCCGGCAGTTTTTAAAGCATAAACTACGAGTTCTCTGATGTTACTGTCATCCTCTACACAATAAATCACATGACTCATAAGCAAAATCCCTCTAATGTTCTGAGATCACATATCCGGCCAGGTTATAGGCATGATCTGATATTCGTTCCAGATTGCTGATAATATCCAGGAAAATCACACCATTTTCCGGATTGCAGAGCTGTCTGGAAAGACGCTCGATATGCTTTTCTCTCAGCTCTTCTTCCATGCTGTCCACCATATCCTCATATTTACCGACCTTAGTCGCTGCTTCCACACTTTCTTCTTCTCTGGCCTTTATGGAAAAATGGAAGGACTTTGCAACCAACTCCATGATCTCTCTCATTTCCTGGACCGCCTCTTCCGAAAACCTGATCGGCGTACCATCTTTCGTATCCACCAGTTCGGCAATATTTTCCGTATGGTCGCCGACTCTTTCAATATCACTGACAGAGTAAAACAGGTTGTTAATAATATTATGCTGTTCTTCGTTCAGCGAAAGGTTACTGATCTGCACCAGATAACCTGTGATCAGTTTTTCCATTGTATTGATCGTCTGTTCTGTCTTATAAACTGCTTCGATCTTTTCCTTGTCATATTCCAGGACTGCTTCGAAAGAACGCTTTAGATTATCTGAGGTAATCTTTCCCATATGTACTACTTCAAGAATCGCATTCTCTACTGCGAAAGACGGTGTCTCCAGAATACGCTTGTCCAGATGACGCAGAGTTACAATTTCCTCGCTGTCCTCTGCAGGCTCTTCCTCCCCGGAATGCTCCTTCACGATAACGCCCGAAAGCTTAACAAGTTTATCTGCGAACGGAAACAGCAACACCGTACAGGTAATATTGAAAATCGTATGGAAAATCGAGATTCCCACACTGTTGATCCCGGCAGCTCCATAGGCCGGCATAAAACGGAAAAATACAAACAATCCCGCTCCAAACACCACGGCACCCAGGACATTAAAAGTCAGGTGGATCACTGCCGCACGCTTGGCATTTCTCGGCGCCCCGATACTGGACAGTAATGCTGTCACACAGGAACCAATATTGGATCCCAGGCTGATATAGATGGCCGAGCTGGCAGTCACCACCCCGCCGGTAGCCGCCAGTGTCTGAAGGATTCCCACAGATGCCGAGGAACTCTGCATGATCGCCGTCACAATGGCACCGATTGCAATTCCCAGCAGAGGATTATTTCCAAACAGTGCAAAAGCCTGCGTAAAGATCGGAAGCTCCGTATAAGAGGAAGCAGCATTCTTCATAAAATCAAGTCCGATAAACAGCAGACCCAGGCCGATCACTATCTCTCCCGCCGTCTGCTTCTTCTGTTTCTTTGAAAACATGATAAAAAAGGAGCCGATCCCCACCAGCAAAGGTGCGTACAGGGACGGTGAGATCGCCTTAAAGCTGTCCCCCAGCTGCCCCAGCGATACGATCCAGGAAGTGATACAGGTACCGATATTCGCTCCCATGATCACACCCACTGCCTGTGTCAGGCTCATAATTCCGGCATTTACAAATCCCACGACCATAACAGTGGTTGCACCACTGCTCTGAATGATCGCTGTGACAAGTGCTCCCACGATGACTGCCATAAAACGGTTATTTGTTAAAATTCCCAAAAGCTCCTGCATTTTCTTTCCGGTAGACTTCTGGATACCGTCGGACATGCTGTGCATACCGAACAGAAACATTCCCAGACCTCCGGCAAACATGAATAAATTCTGAATATCATTTATAGACATATCTGTTCTCTCCATTCCAGATCCCCGTTTGCCAATCCAAGGATCAATGATTCTGCTGTGGCAATATTCGTGGCAATCGGTATATTATACTGATCACAGCATTTTGATACTTCATCAATACCCGGCTCCTTTTCCCCCACCATTGCCGGATTATAAAAGAAAAGGACCATATCCAACCCGTTCCTGCAGATCGTTTCCATAAACTGCTTGTCACCGCCAAGGCTCCCCGGCAAAAATTTGTGCACCTTCAGGCTTGTTACTTCCTCGATACGTCGACCTGTGGTTCCCGTGGCATAGAGTTGATGCTTTTCCAGGATCTTTTTGTACGCCACACAAAAATCTTCGATCAGATTTTTCTTTTCATTGTGTGCTATCAAGCCTACATTCATTCTCTTTACCTCATAATATTTTTTCGTAACTGTTCATGACTGCAGGCAACAGACATGCCTGTAAAACTGTTTCCGGTATCAAAACCGGTTTCCGGATGGTTCTGAACAGTTACATTTTCTCGAATCAGAATGATTATATCATGTTTTACCTGCAGGAGAAAAGTCTTTTTTTAATAAATGAACAGAATTTGCCAGTTTAAAACTTCTTTTTTATCACATACTAGAACTGCAACTAAACATTGCAAAACGCGGCTGACAAAGGCGTAAAAAGTCAGAACAGCCACAGAACTCAAAAGAAAAAGTTTCAATTCAAAGGAGGCGTTGTATTATGTCAAACAGATCTTCAAACACAGCAGCAGTACCGGAGGCAAAAAGTGCATTAGACCGTTTTAAAATGGAAGTAGCACAGGAAATCGGAGTACCTTTAAAAGAAGGTTATAATGGCGACCTGACATCCAAACAGAACGGATCTGTAGGCGGCTATATGGTTAAGAAGATGATTGAGGCTCAGGAACGTCAGATGAGCAACGGAACTTCTCAGTTCTAAACACCTGAAGAAGCTGCCGGAAACAAAAGCTCCGGTTTCTTTCATAATGAAAGAAACCGGAGCTTTTTTGTGATACAGGAGATTCCTTCGAATTTCCTGTATCACCTTTGTTCTAAGCACTATTTGATCTTTACTGTTTTCGGCTGGCCCTTTTTGGCAAGCAGTTTTGTATATTTTGCTTTTTTCGCCTTCGGAACCTTAAGAACGGCTTTCTTATTGATTCCCTTAAATGCCTTCGTCCCCACCTTTTTCAGTGCCTTTGCTTTGATTGTGACTGTCTTCAGATTGCCACATCCTGAGAATGCCTGCTTTCCGATATTGGTCACATTCGTACCGATCGTTACTTTTTTCAGTTTCTTGCAGTTTGCAAATGCTTTTGCACCGATTTCTGTTACCTTGCAGGTTTCACCATTCAGAGTAACCGTAGCTTTTACATTCAGTGATGTAATCTTTTTCTTATTTGCAGTTCCAGCAAGAGATACTGTCTTCTTCGCCGCATCGATGACTTTATATTTCAGGCCATCGGACGTCTGATATTCTTTTCCTGCTTCCAGAGCCGGCTTCTGATCATTTACAGGTGGCTTAGGAATGTTATTATCCCCTGGACCCGGTTTCGGTTCTGCCGGCTTTTCTACAAGCTTAACACTTGTCAGCGCTGCGATCTTCTCTCTCAGAAAAGCTGCATCTTTATTCTCTTTTAACGCCTTTTCGAGCTCTGTATAAGCTGCTGTATAAGCCGTCCAGGAATCATCTGTATAATTGCCCTGTCCCTTTTCAATCACAGCCTTCGCCGCCTCTAATGCCTTTGCTGATTCTTCACGTGCTTCAACATCCGCAGCCAGTTTCAATCCGTCCTTCGCAGTATTCAGTCCGGCGATCAACGCTTTCAGCTCGTCAGCAGATACATGATTCTCCTCAAATGCAGTCTTCAGCAATTCATATGCATCTTTATATGCATTCCAGGAGTCTGTAGTATATCCACCCTGTCCCTTTTCGATTTCTGTTTTCGCTGCTGCCAGTGCAGATTCTGCTTTTCCTCTTTCCTCTTCAAGAACCGGATCTGTAACCTCCTCGGAAGTAAGAGCCTGTTTTGCATTTTTCAGGGCAAGAATGAGTCCGTTCAGGGTATCGGCATCTGTATTCTCTTTCTTGATCTCTGCCTCGAGATCTGCATAGGCCTTCGCATAGGCATCCCAGCTTGCTTTCGTATAATCGCCCTGACCTGCCTCGATCGTTGCTTTCTCCTGCTCTACCGCTTCTCTCGAAGCCTTCTTTGCTGTTTCTGTTCTGACTGCACCGGAAGCCTCAAGCTTCGCCTCAGCCTTCTTCAGATCCTGATATGCCTGTATTGCATCCTGATCACTGGAGTCTTCTGTAATTCCCTGTGCCACGCTCAGTGCTTCCTGATATGCAGCCCAGGATGAAATACTGTAGTTTTCTTTTTTCTTTCCTTCTCCATTTGCGATCAGAGAAGACAGACCTGTCTTTGCTGCTGTCGCTGCCGCACTCTTTGCTGTATTCAGTGCATTGACTGCATTTGTCACATCTGCTGCACTTGCATCTTTATTCTGTGCGGTCTGTGCAGCTGCTGCCAGTGCCTGCTCCAGTGCTTCATCCTCACAGGAAGAACACTCTGTCATAAGCTTCAGAAGTGCTGTCTTATCCTGAGAAGCATTTGTATCATTTGTTCCGATGATCCGGATCTCTCCGGCTGTTGCCCATTTGTCCTTGGTTTCCAGTACCCGGAATCTCACGTGGGTAGCGAGTGCTGCACCGCCAAAGTTCACTGTCTTCACATCCGTATTCTTCGGCCACTCTGCTCTTGCTACCGGTACAAATGTCTGTCCGTCTGTGCTCACTTCGATCTGGCACTCTGTAACGGTTCCGTTCATGCTTCCTTTCCGTGGCGTATACTGTAATCCGCTCACCAGACGGCTGCCGCCAAGAGCGATCGTCAGATAATGCTTCTCACGCACACCATCATCTGTCGGATAATTAGAATGCCAGTGTGTATCCAGGTTACCGTCCAGTACATTGGATGCAGGTCCCTCATTGCCTCCATTATAAGCACTGCCTGCTGTTGCTGTCATTCCTGTGGTCGGAAGCACATCAAATCCGGAATTGTCTTCCACCACTCCTGCTGATGCGCTCTTGATAACAAAAGGATTGTCAGTCATTCCTGTATTGTAAATATTTTCAGCAGCTCCGCCCTCTTTTACATTGATCTCATTGGTAGCAATGATCTCGCCGGTATCATTCGCCCCGATCACATACCGGAAAGCAAGTGTCTGCGCATCCTTGTTTCCAATGAGCGCTGCTTCTTTCGTCTCGTCTCCCACTTTTACATTCAGGGTGACATTCCCTGCAGCAAATACATTCTGATCACAGGCAGCCTCGATATATACCTCATTTCCTGCCGCCAGCGAATTTGTCACATTTCCTTCTGAGTCCTTTACCACTGCAGTGATTGCTGTCGGTACCGGTGTCTCCTCATGTGTATTCGCATCCATCAGATATTCTACGCTGAAAGATGTAAACGCAGCCTGCGCCATGCCGCCCTTCTCATTTTCATAGATCAATCCGATATTGCCATCGTTCATAGCCGTAAGCGACGTATACATGAATCTCTCATCTTCGATCAGCTTTGCATACTTCCAGTCAAGCGTATCATCTGCATTGACAAAGGCAACACGAACCGTTCCATGGTCACGTCCGCCTGTCGGGTTTGCAAAGATAACCGCTTCCTTCGCCTGTCCGTCTGCCGGATCTACAACCAGTCTCGGGAAATGCAGAGCCGACATCTCGCAGTATGGTTCTTTAATACCCTGCGCATAAGTAACCTCACCCCAGCTCTCACCCTGTGTGGTGCTGACAGCCATAGCAACGTTTGCTGTCGCATTTTTCATGAACTGGATCAGATGACCGTTATTCAGCTCAATAATACAGCTCTCATTTAATTCTCTTGTACTGTTTGTAGCGTTCTGTGTATCAGAAATATCGTTCGGTGATGCACCTCTGTGCCACGTCTCTCCGTCATCATCGCTATAGATATTATAAGAAGAGAAACGGTTCGATCTATTCTGTGCATCCATGCAGTAGGTCGTAAATATCAGTCTTCCGCTCTGAAGCTGTACACCGGCACCCGGTCCGAGGCCAAAGAATGTCATCCAGTCAGCCTTTACCATTGGTGTAATATCCTTCGGAAGTGACCATGTCAGACCGTCATCATCACTGTAGGTCATCCACAGATAGCAGGTATTGTGCATGGTCAGCTCTGAATTTTTATAAATATTTCCGATCTTAACACCGTTCTTATACAGATTTCCCTGCTGATTGTAAGGAGCTTCTGACTCTGTCTCCACTTCATATGCCGTAACCTGATTGTTACTGTCATATACGACACCATTCTCACGAACGGTATAAGTATTTCCGGATTTGTCTGTCAGCTGCTGATAATACTTGCCATCGATCTGCACATATCCTGTTCCCGGCTGCGCACCCCACAGACTCACACCATCACGGAACATATCTACAATCATGTAGACTCTTCCATAGTGCTCACTGGTTTCGTCATTATCTACCACCATTTCCGCATCCATGGTATATCCATAACCATTTGCCAGGTCAATGACAGGAATGACCGGTCCCCAGGTCTTACCATTATCCTCGCTTCTGCGGATGACATTATCAATGACTCCGACATCTCCGGAACCATCCCAGCGCTTATCAATACCGGCAAAGACAGTTCCTGTCTTCTTCGAAGTCACCAGAGACGGGATCCGGTAGGAAACAGAATTATCAAATCCTGCATTGAATATACCGATATTCGGTCCTTTGTAGTATTTATCTGCTTTCGCTGTGTAATCCGGATAAGCTGTGGAGCTGGTAGTCTCCTGCACCGAAGCAGCCTGCTGGGCAGTCAGTGCAGAACCATAAACATCAACCTTTGAAAAATATACTCCGCTTCCATAGGTGATCGCTCCGGAAATCTTCTCCGAAAACGCACTGCTTCCGGCTTTCACACCATCTACATAAACAGCTGCATTTGTGCCATCTGCAGTCACAGCAAGATTGTGCCATTTCGTTGATGCAAGGCTGGTGTTCGTCACGTTAAACTCAGCTGTGGCAGCTCCCTTTGCAAGTTTCACTTTACTGCCGCTTAAGATAACTGTTAAACCGCCGTTCAGTGATGCCAGCGTAACATCGGAAGCTGATGCTTCTTTCAGACGATAGGTCATCTGAAGTGTTCCGGCTGCCTGCTCGGCAATACTCTCTGATGTGCTGCCGGGTGCAGGATTCACCTGCGTAAACACCGGTTCTGCAACAGGTGCCGGTACAGACTTTTTGAGCACGATGTTTTTCATGCTGCCACTGAATTTCCATCCGGATGCAGAACTGTAACCTTCCATTCCTCCAATGCTAAAGTTCTCCGGTGTCCAGCTAAGTCCCTTGATACAGGAAGCGGAATTTGTATCTGCCTCTGCCACCCTGGTGCCATCTACCGTAATCGTCGTTTTTCCATTTTTCTCAAGTACCAGCACAGCGGTATGCCATGCGCCGTCTGCATAGTTCGTAGCTGCAGACTGGGAAACCTTCTGTCCCTGTCTTACCTCAAATGCAAGCTTTCCTTCTTTGATATATAAGCCATAGTACTGACTGCTTGTGCTTAAACCCAGCAGTGCCTGCAGACCTGAGCCTGATGTTTTAAAATCCACAGACCATTCCATGGATTCTGTCCCAAGCAGAAAGCTTTGCAGTATGTCATTCTTGGACTGGGGCTCTGTAATGCTTGTTCCTGTTTCTGTAGTATCTGTTAAATACTTGACAATTTCATAGCCAGCCTCTGATGTCTCGATCACACCGTCTTCGGCTGCATAGCTTACTGCCGCCGGAATCTGCGCCATGCCAAGGATCATGCACAGGCTCAGCATAAGCGAAAGCATGCTTTTCCATTTTCTTTTCATATTCTTCTCCTTTTCTTTCCTGTTTTATTTATACGTTTTGTATCAGACTATTTCCCTCCTTCCTTTATTCTCCTGTCATTATACCTAATTTCGACATAAGATTACAACTGTTTTTTTAGCAAATCTATATTCTTTTAAAAGAAAAGTAACTGTTCAGAGTCCATTCGCAAAATCGCCTCTGCGAGGCTTTCCTTTTGCTCATGTAGGGCTCTCGCCCTATAGATTTATAAAATTTGCCTCTGGTGAGAGGGCTCCCCACGGCAAATATTTATTACAAATAAAAACCCCCGAAATATTATTTCAGGGATCTTTTCTCATTCTTATAATTCAATACTTCCGGTCACATCATCGTTTACGACATAATATGCAGCATTTTCTTCCGGCTTGAAATAAATATTGATTGATTTCATATCTCCGGCCTTCTTCTTAAGCTGCTTTGTCCAGATCTCTTTCACCTGCTTTACAATGTCCTGGTGATTGATTTCTTTTCCATTGTACTGTAAGTATACAGCTTCTTTCACTGCTGCCTTCTTTGCCGGAGCTTTCTTTACCGGATCTTCCTTTGCCTCTGCTGCCGGTTTTACAGCCTCTGCCTTTGGCTCTGCAGTCTTTTTCACTGTCTCTTTTTTAACTGTTTCTTTTTTTACTGCTTCTTTCTGAACCTCTTTTACCTCTTCCTTTACTGCTGCTGTCTTAACCGGTGCTGTCTCAACCTTTGAAGCCGTTGCCTTTACTGTCTCTTTTGCAACTGTCTTTCCTGTTTTTTTCATACGTATATTCCTCCTCATAAAACTGCGTATATACGTCCCTTCCCTCTCAGATGCAATACAAAGCAAGCTTCGGTTATCGTAAAATACGCACTCAAAAAAAGCTACGTGTAAGATAATATAACAAAATCAGGAAAAAGGCAACTATAAATTTAATCGTCCGGTATCTTCATTCATAAAAAGCTGAAGTCTTTCTTTCAAAACACAGTGTTCGGGAAGCTTTAGTTCCTTATCTCTGCCCAGTACTTCAGATGCCGCTTCAGACGCCCACTGAAGTACCTGTGCATCCTGAAACACATCACCCAGACGAAATTCCAGCAGCCCGCTCTGCCGGATCCCGAACAGATCTCCCGGTCCCCGAAGCTTTAGATCTTCGCCTGCGATATAGAAACCATCATTGGATGTATTCAGGATTTCCAGGCGCTGCCTGGTCCTTTTACTGTCCGAACTGTGTATCATAATACAATAGGACTGACAGTTTCCTCTTCCCACACGGCCGCGAAGCTGGTGAAGCTGGGCAAGTCCAAAACGCTCCGCATTCTCAATCATCATAACCGTAGCATTCGGCACATTCACACCAACCTCCACGACAGTTGTAGATACCAGTACCTGAATCCTGTTTTCCAGAAACCGCTGCATAATCTCATTTTTTTCGGCCGGCTTCATCCTGCCGTGCAGATACTCCACTGTAATGGAATCAGGATACACCTGCCTCAGCTGCTGCGTATATGCGATTACATTCTCAGCCTCTATGCTTTCACTTTCCTCCACCATGGGACATATGACATATGCCTGATGCCCACTTTCTACCTCTTTGCGGATGAAGGAGTATGCTTTGCTTCTATAAGAAGTTCCTACCACACAGTTTTTAATCGGAAGCCTGTTTGCCGGAAGCTCATCGATCACAGAAATATCCAGATCACCATAAATAATGACTGCCAGTGTTCTGGGAATCGGTGTCGCACTCATGACAATCGTATGCGGGGCGATTCCTTTCCCGGACAATGCTTCTCTCTGGCGCACACCGAAACGATGCTGCTCATCTGTGATCACCAGAGCCAGATTTCTGTATTCGACCTTCTCCTGAATCAGCGCATGTGTTCCGATGATAATATCCACCTCTCCGGAAGCAATCCTCGCATAAGCCTCCCGTTTCTCCTTTGCCGTCATGGATCCGGTAAGCAGTATCGCATGAAAACCAAGTCCCTGCTCTTTGATGATTGAAGTAACCGAATCAAAATGCTGTCTCGCAAGCACCTCAGTAGGAACCATCAGAGAACCCTGACAGCCATTGGCCGCCACCAGAAACAATGCCAGAACAGCAAGTATCGTCTTCCCTGATCCCACATCTCCCTGAATCAGCCTGGCCATGACCTTATCACCGGTAAGATCTGCCTCCAGCTCCCTCCACACCTTTTTCTGTGCCTCTGTCAGCGAAAATGGAAGCCTTGCAAGCACCTGCTCAGTCACCGGATCCTTTTCAATATGAAACCCGGGGCGGATTACCAGACGCTCATTTTTCAGGCTTCGTATTGCCATAATGAATAGAAAGAATTCATCAAAAACCAGCCTTTGTCTTGCAATCTGCATTGCTTTTTCATCTTCAGGAAAATGAATCTGCTCCAGTGCATAGTGATATTCTGCCAGCTTCCATTTCTGGCGGATCTCCTTTGGAAGGGCATCTTTCGTGAGCTCTGACTCATCCAGTGCCTGACGCACTGCCTTTGTTACCGTCTTATTTGTCAGTCCATCCACCAACGGGTAACGCGGCTGCATCTGTCCCGCAAGCGCCCTGTATGCTTCTAATTCATAAACAGCAGGCTGCTCCATCACCGCCTGCTGTCCTTTCCTTGCAATCTTTCCCCGAAACACATAACGCTTTCCGGGTTTTATTGTATTCTTCAGATATGGCATATTATACCATGTCACATGTAACGTGCCGGATAAATCTCTCAGGACAGCCGATGCGATCTTCAGCCGTTTCACATGCCGGACTGTCATCTCATATGCAAGCGTGGCACAGACCGCTGCGGTATCCCCTTCATGAACATCTGAAATTCTGCTTATTTCTCCAAAAGTATCATATCCGCACGGATAGTAATGGAGAAGATCACCCACACAGAAAATACCCGCACGCTCAAATACCGTCTTTGTTTTCTCACCGATCCCTCTGAGCAGATTCAGCACAGATCCTTCATTCATGGCTACTCAACGGATATGACATAGTAGTAAATCGGCTGACCGCCTGAATATACTTCTACGTCACAGGATGGATACTTCTCTGTCAGTGCATCTTCCAGAGCACCGGCCTGTTCTTCATCCACATCACATCCATAATAAACACTGATCAGCTCAGAGTCCTCATCCATCATCAGAGCAACCGTTTCCACGGCAACTTCCTGGATTCCCTTCCCTACCGCAAGGATGGAATCGTCGCCGATACCCATGATGTCACCCTCTTTGATCTCTTTGTCGCCCATATGGGTATCACGCACGGCATAAGTGATCTGGCCGGTCTTTACCGCCTTGCTTCCTTCGATCATGGACTCTTTATTCTCCGCCGGTGAAAGCTCTGCGTTATAATTAATGATCGCACTGATTCCCTGCGGAACGGTCTTGGTAGGAATAACAATGACTTCCTTATCCTTTGCCAGAACCTTCGCCTGATTAGCTGCCAGAATGATATTCTTATTGTTTGGAAGAATAAAAACAGTATCCGCATTGACCTTTTCAATAGCCTGAAGAATATCATCCGTACTTGGATTCATGGTCTGTCCGCCCTCGATCAGATAGTCGATTCCCAGTTCTTTAAAAATCTGTCCTACTCCTTCACCGATGGAGACAGAGATAAATCCCACGTCCTTCTTCGGCATCTGTACAGTCTGCTGCGCTGCAAGCTTTTCCGCATCTTTGATCAGCTTTTCCTGATGCTCCTCTCTCATATTGTCAATCTTCATCTTTGTAAGGGAACCGTACGTCAATGCCCTGGATATTGCCTTACCAGGATCATTCGTATGTACGTGAACCTTTACAATATCATCGTCTGAAACAACTACGATCGAATCTCCAATGGATGACAGGAAAGACTTAAACTCATTCTCGGTATCCTGCGTGTATGGCTTCTCCAGCATGATAATAAATTCTGTGCAGTATCCGAACTTAATCTCTGCCTCCTGCCCTGCTGACGGCTTCACTGCAGAAGCTGTACCTGTTTTGGTCCCCTCAATGGAATAATCAATTTCTTTCCCCAGAAAAGCATCATAAGCGCCTCTCAACACCTGCATCAGTCCCTGACCACCTGAATCTACGACTCCTGCCTCTTTCAGAACGGGAAGCATCTCCGGAGTCTGAGCAAGCACACGATCCGCATGATCGATCACCTTTCCGATAAACGTCTTCATATCAACATCTGTTCCTGCAAGCTCAGCCGCTTTATCAGCCGCTCCCTTGGCCACTGTCAGGATCGTACCTTCCTTTGGCTTCATAACAGCTTTATAGGCTGTCTCCACTGCTTTCTGCATGGCTGCCGCAAGGATTACTGTATCAATTTCCTCATATTCCCTGATTCCCTTGGTAAAACCTCTGAAAAGCTGGGACAGGATAACACCTGAATTTCCTCTTGCACCGCGCAGAGATCCTGAAGAAATCGCTTTCGCCAGCGCCTCCATCGTCACGTTATTAAGAGCTGCCACTTCTCTGGCTGCTGACATGATCGTCAGTGTCATATTTGTACCTGTATCACCGTCCGGAACCGGAAACACGTTCAATTCATTAATCCATTCCTTTTTCGCTTCCAGGTTCTTTGCACCGGCTAAAAACATCTTAGCGCACAGCCTGGCATTTATCGTATTGGTCACCACAACAAACTCCTCCTTAATCTATGGCTCTTACACCTTCAACAAAAATATTGATCTTCTCTATTTCCATTCCGGTGAACTCCTCCACCCGATACTTCACATTCTCGTATAAGTTCTGTGCCACAACCGAAATGCTGATACCGTAAGCTACGATCACATGAAAATCAAGAGAGATCCTATTATCTTCCAGCGTTACATTGATCCCGTGTTTTAAGCTCTCCTTCTTTAACAGTTTCACCAGTCCGTCCTTCATATTCACTGCCGCCATCCCCACGATGCCGAAGCACTCTACGGCAACACTTCCGGCATAGGTTGCTATTACGTCCGTATCTATCAAGATTGATCCAAGTTCTGTGTCCATACGTCCTTTCATACTTGTAACCTCCTATTTATAAATCCCTTTTGCAGCTGCGTTGTGCCTTAACAGCCGCATTTCAGCGGTATTATTATGATTATACCCTGTTTCCCCCAAAAATGAAATATCTATTTTTTATTTTGTAAAATAATTAGATAATTTTTTAAAATCTGCTTGCAAAATAGAAATTCATCTGCTAAAATAAGCAGTGTTGTGAGCCTGGATGTGGACAGGTAATCTATTTTCAAGGAGGTGCAGTCATGGCTAGATGTGCTATTTGTGATAAAGGTGCTCATTTCGGAAACAATGTGAGCCATTCACATAGAAGATCCAATAAGATGTGGAAATCAAACATAAAATCCGTAAAGGTTAAAGTAAACGGTGCTGCTAAGAAGATGTATGTATGTACTTCTTGCTTAAAGTCCGGTAAAGTAGAAAGAGCTTAATAAGCAGATTCAGACCTCTCAGTATCTGGGAGGTCTTTTTTTGTAACTGTTCAGAGTCATGCAGATTTATAAATATTTGCCTTGGGGAGCCCTCTCACCGGAGGCATATTTTATAAATCTATAGGGCGAGAGCCCTACATGAGCAAAAGGAAAGCCTTGCAGAGGCGATTTTGCGAATGGACTCTGAATAGTTACCTTTTTTTCTAACAGCAAAACATATTATATCCGATCAATAATAAAATCGCACAGATCAATACTGAAAAAAACTTATATGGGATAATGACTGCCAGAAGCACTCCGATTCCCATCCAGAACAGGGTATAACCCAAAATGCGCCTCATACACGCTCCTGAAAAGCTACCGTCTTTTTACCATAATATGTAGGTTCCCTGTGATTCATCACTCTTTTCCTGTCATGATTTTCCAAAGCAGAGTATTAGTAACTGCTCTATGCGAAGGAATTTTCAGTATAACAAAACACCATGTGCATACCTCTGTAAATAAGCGTATACACATGGCGTATATTGTATTTTACCGTGATATCCATTATCCTCTTCCCTGAAGAATATGCCTTTTCCAGAGAATGGATTACTCTGCCTCCCGGAATATTTCACCTACTGCATCCTCAGCAGCCTTTTTTTCCTCTGCGGAGAATTCCTTCCTGCCATCTGTAAATTTATTTACCAGTTCAGGAACCATATCAAGGATCTTTGTAAGACCATCCTGATTTTTCACATTTACAAGCCTGGTGGTACCATTCTGGATAACAAGAATAGCACTCGGTGTCATCTTTCCTCCCATTCCGCCTCCGCCGCCATTCTTCTTATCTTCTGCCTTTGCCGATGCAGCTACACCGAACGTCACATCTACGAGTGGAAGGATGATCGTATCTCCGATATGAATCGCATCTCCTACCACCGTCTTTGTGGTCATAAAGCTGTCCATTCCCTTAAAAAGAGAGTCTACCGTTGTCTGAAAAGTATTGTCTGAAGCCATGATAATTCCTCCTTATACTACTATCTTTTATTTTGAAATCTCTTTAATAATGCCCTGAACTCTTTATCAAAGAACACACAAGCCACTATCCGTACCAGATGGCAGATGCGGATATGTCCCCGTATTGAAAGGTCTCCCTCATATACTGCATTTTCAAAATCCGGTTCCAGTCGGATCTGATAGTGCCCTGCCGGAAGTAAAAGATACAGGATGCCGGTCAGTTCTCCCGTCAGTGAAGGATCATTAAATCCATACTTCAGTTCTCCCCGGATCCGGTCCGGTTTCAGATGCTTCCACAGATATGCAAGATGATGCCGGAAACGCCGGAACACATTTTTTGCAGCATCCTCCTTTAAAGCAGAAACGGTTTCCTGCATGCGCTCTTTGAGTGCACTTCCTTTGCAAAAAATGTTCTGTATCTTTTCCTTCAGATTCTGGATACGCTTCCCGTTTTTCTTTTCTTTCGGCTCTTTTTTTTCTGTCGTCTGTCCGTGTGCCTTTTCTCCTGTATGCATGCTCCGTGTATCCGCCTGTTCCCCGGAATGGTCCTCAGATATCTTTTTCTCTGAGCGGCTGCCTGCCAGATCATGATCTGTACTCTGCTTCCGGGCCACTGTTTCCTCATTCTTTTTCTGTAAACCTGCACTGTATTCCTTTTCGGTCCGGTGTCCTGACGGTATCTTCTCATCTGCAGGCAGGATGGATTTTCTAAAAAAGAGTATCCTTATCTTTACCGTACACTTTCTCTCACGGTAAGCGAAATGAAGCGAAACCGCCTGAAGCAGCCAGCCTGCTTTTCCCTCCACCACCATTTTATCTGCATCTTTCACAGCATGTATCCGATATCTCAGTGGCACGAAGAGGACTGCACATACAGCCAGAATCAGAAGAGAAAGCAGAACGGCCAGAACAAGTCCCGCAATTTTCAGTATTCCCAAAATAACATGTAGCATATTCTCACTCCCGCTGCTGTCTGTTTTTACAATCTTTTCCAGCCTGCTGCAACAGATATTCCACAATCCGGTACCCTCCGGTCTCCCTGTGGGTTTCCATAAGCATCTGCTCCACCAGATCGAGCGCTTCCTCATACCCTTTTGCGATCCCAACGATCATCGGAAGGCTGCGTCTCACGGCCGGCTGCTTCAGATATGCGGAATTTATGATATCAAGCATATCTTTCCCGTTAGAGGCAAGCGTAATCAGATAAATATCCACCTGTCCTGCATTCCTTTTTAGTTTTCGAATGATTTTCCCGGCTTTGGGCTTTGCCCCTTCTCCGATGTAAAGCTTTGAATACCAGTTCATTCTAATTTTTACTTTAACCTTTCCTTTGTCAGTATCGGTTTTGAAAAAAGGATATGCAACACTGCACATCCTTTCTCCATACCGAACGGATCACAATACCCATTCTACTGCCAGTATAAGCCGCTTACAGTATTCAAAATGGCTCATACTAGAAATACTTGCGGTTTCCCCAGAGATTTCGTCTCTTCAGTTCCAGATACTCATTGTACGCTTTCTCCAGTATCATCTTCTCATTTGAAAACTTTAACAAGTGATACGCTTCATGATATTTATAATACCCTGAATCTACAAAATACTCTTCACGCTGTGGCTTGCTGTAATAGCTGTCTGACATCATTAAATACCAGTGAACATCTTTCTCTACCGTATCTTCAGGAACGCTGAAGGTATATTGGCTCTTCCCGACGTATTTAATAATCGATGCCTGTACTCCTGTCTCTTCCAGAACTTCTCTTGCAGCGGTGTCCTTGAATTCTTCACCAGCCTCTACAGTTCCTTTAGGCAAAACCCAGCCCTCGTACTTATTCTTATAGCTCTTGTACAGAACGAGAATCTTACCTCGAAATATTACCACACCGCCACAGCTCGTTGCCTCAATCATTGCAATTCCTCCTGTTATGCGTTGTGTCGTTTTGACTGATTTTAGTATAACTCTTTTTCACCAATCATGCAACCAGTTTGTTAATTGTTATAATAGGCATCAAAAATCTGCTTCGCAATCGGCACCGCTGTGGAACTTCCTGAACCGCCGTTTTCTGCAATCACGGCAATCGCCAGATCCGGTGCTTCCACGTTGCTGTAGCCGACAAACCAGGAATGGGTGCCGCCTGCTTCACCACCTTCATGTTCAGCAGACCCTGTCTTTCCGGCAGCCGTATAGCTCTGGCCTGACAACATGGATGCTGTACCTTCCTCCACCGTCTTTGTCATATAGCCTGCAAGAATCCCTGATTCCTCAGAGCTCATCACCTCTTTGCATACGGATGGTTTATATTTCTTCACTAAACTCCCATCATAGGTTTCAATATGATCAACGAAATACGGTTTCATCATATTTCCGCCATTTGCCACAGCTGAAGCAACCATCGCCATCTCCAGAGGCGAAACAAGTGTGTTTCCCTGTCCAATGGCTGTCATCATCTCCTCGCCGTAGGATGCACCCTTCTCCAGGCGGAACAGGCTCCTGCCGGAAGGTAATGTAATCGGAAGCTCTGTATTAAACAGGAAATCCTCACAGATTTCTTTAAATTTACTGTTATCAAGTTCCATGCCGATGCTGGCAAAGGAACCGTTACAGGAGTGCACAAAGGAAGATTCCAGATCCACATTTCCATGTACCTCCCCGCCATAGCATGTGATCGTCACATCATTTCTGGAAATACTTCCATTACAAGTATAGCTGAATTCCCGGTAATCATCCGGATGCTCACGCAGATAGGCCAGAGTTGTCAGAATCTTAAAGGTTGAGCCCGGGGGATACTGTCCCTGTGTCGCACGGTTGAACAGTGAGCTGTTCGTAGAATCACTGATCAGGTTCTCCCATTCTGATTCGATCGTATTCGGATTAAAGTCCGGTTTTGATACCATAGCAAGAATTTTTCCTGTATCCGGTTCCAGAACCACAACAGCACCATTGTAGGAACCCAGTGCATCGTAACATGCCTTCTGTAGTCTTGAATCCAGGGTCAGAACCACACTGTCCCCTCTCACCTTCATATCCAGTTCCTGCTCCTTTACCTGCTCCAGGATGGAAGCATGGCAGGACATGAGTTCATAATTTAATACAGATTCTACCCCTGATTTTCCGTTCGTCGCATATCCCACCACATGAGAAAAGACATTGTCAAACGGATAAATCCTTTCTTCATTTCCAGCCTCGTCAACATTTGTTCCTGCAAGGATTTCCCCGTTGGAAGACAGGATAGATCCTCTGATGATCTGCTCCTGCTTACTCTCCTGCTTTGTATTATTTACATTTGAATTGATCTCGTCAATTTTATAAATATTAAAATAGATGAGATATCCTGCCAGCGATAGAAACATCACTACAAACAGATAGCTGACTCTCACAAGCTCTCTGTTTCTCTTTTTCCTTGCCCCGTCATAAGACAATGCTTCTTCTTTCTGAGTATCCCTCTTCTTAGCTGAATCTTTTCCCGAATGCTCCTCATCGATAGGGATATCGCATATCTGAATATCGTCCGTACTCATCTTCTTCATCTTCGTCGTAGTAGTATTCTTCTTCATCAAGTTCCTCTTCCTCATCCTCTCTTAGAATATAAAGTCCCTGAATGATCGAAAATGATATCAGCGTACTAAGCAGTGAACTTCCGCCTGTACTGATCAGTGGCAGGGTAACACCTGTCATCGGAATCATCTTCATCGCTCCCCCTATTGTTAAAAACACCTGAACACCGTAAAGACATCCCAGACCAAATGCTACATAACGGTAAAAATCCTCCTCAAGCTTCATCGCAATATTTACAAACATGATAAAACAGCTCATGCAGATCAGTATCAGGCATATTGAAAAGACAGCCCCCAGTTCTTCCGTGACAGCAGCAAACATAAAGTCCTGGTCTACGATCGGAATCGCCCCGGGCGAGCCCTGAAACAGACCTGTACCAAACCAGCCACCGGCTCCGATGGCGAACAGTGCCTGTGCCACCTGATATCCTCCGCCTGTATATTCTTTAAACGGATCTTTCCATATTTCTACACGTACCCGCACATGGCTAAACAGAAAATATGCCAGCACCGCTGCCAGTACCCCGGCTGCCAGACCTGCAAGAAGATAACGCGGGTCTCTCGTTGCCACGTACAGCATCATCAGATACGTAATAAAGAAAATCAATGCGCTTCCCAGATCTGTAGATATCACCAGTATCAGCACATGAACTGCAGCCAGAGCAGTCGTTACCACAATATTTTTAAACTCCGTGGATTTCGCCAGCATACCAGCCACAAAAAATACAAACAGGATCTTCACAAACTCAGAAGGCTGTAAGGTAATGCCGGCAACCGTCAGGGAAAGCTTTGCCCCATAGGTCGTTCTGGCCATAACAGCCACTACTCCCAGCAGACCGATTCCCAGAATTGCATAGAGCCATGCCCACTTTGTCAGAATTCTCATTTTACGGATAATGACAGGAATGATCAGCGCAATTACGGTTCCCGCTGCCAGTATCTTGAACTGCTTCGTTGCCTGGTCGTAAGAAAGTCTTGTCAGCATGATAAATCCTATCGTTATCAGCATGCACATATTGTTTATGATAAGCTTTGAAGCCCGCGGATACAGGTTTCTCATAAAAACAAGGGCTGCAAATAGATACAGCACCTGTGCACCATAAAAAAACAAAAGCATAGGTCTTTCCATCTTCAGGTAAAACACCATAAAGGCAACAAAATGGATACAGAACATGACCACATTCTGCCTCAGAAACAGGAATTCCCTCGCATCCTCATCTTTCTTAAAAAACGCAAGATAGCACTGCAGGGTATAAATCACAATCAAGGCAATCAGCACATATCTTGATATCTCAATAATCAGTCTCGTCACGTTTTCACCTACTCTACTCCACGTTTAAAGTGTCCTCTTGTAAAATCTCCAAAATCAAACTCTGCAATTCTCTCGTTAAAAAATCTTTCTGCGAATACTTCTGCAATCCTTTTAACCTGTTCAGGCGGTTCCATAGTGAAGGAGAGCCGGATCCCGTACGGCTTTAGTTCGTCCAGTTCTTTTTTATTATCAAGTAAAACCAGCGGCACCTGATTATAAATCATATTGTAACAGAACTCACAGTGGTTTTTTACCGGGAACTTCTTTCCTTTCCGGTCCTTCAGATACAGCAGTCCGCTTTTTTTCGTACATCCTGATGTGTTATTCCTCACACATTGTGCAGATACCATCATCGGAAGATAACCGTATACAAGAATTTCACTGTCCGCACAGCCCCTCTTTGCCAGTTCTCTGTTATTCAGTTCCAGTGGTGCTGTATTCCTTTCAATGCCCTGCATTCTCCAGAACTCTTTTGCATACCGGTTATACGTGTAAACATTGTGATCCGGAATCAGATCGCACTGTATTTTGTGTTCCCGCAAAAAGAAAAACTCTTCATAATTCTTGAAAATAATGCCGTCAAACAGCATCAGTGCCTCCAGACTTTCCTGATGTTCATATAATTCACGGACAGATTTTCTGAAAATATACGGCATGATATAATAACAGGACTTTCCCTCCCGCCTGCACCTGTCTACCCATTCCTCTGCCTGATATCTTTTCAAAGGTACCGGCAGACAGGTGCTGTTAAGATAAATCCCGGTAATCTGAGATATCTTCAGTAACGGTTCCATCTGCTGAACAGTTTCCACAGATGCATACAGTCTATGCCCCTTCCAGTCTCTTTCGGACTTTACCGGACGGATCAGATTGTTCCCCGGTGATTTTCGTCTCCCGGCAGACAGTATCTTTTCTTCCATGCGTTCCATCGCCTCTCTTCGCAGCTCATTGATACTCTGCAGAGGCAAAAACAAACCATCCTCCATTTCAATTTTTAAACGATCAAAGACAAATGGCGTATTTCCTGTTTTCTCGATCTGCCTTTTCACCCTTTCCGGTTGAAGCGGCTGGTTACAGGATGGCTGTGGAATGACGCCCTTTACACTGACAGCAGTTTTCTCCATAGTTACGCTTAGTATAACAGGCTGTCCTGATGAAATCATTAATTTACCATTAATTTTTCCTTTTCTTTCTTTCTGCAGATAGTCCCTGTCCAGTTCTGAAATCAGAACTTCATCTTTTGTCCGGTGAAAGATCATGCCGGCAGATATCCTTCTGCTCTCTGCCGGCGTCAACTTCAACCGGAACGTGCTTCCCTTCTTCACATCCTGTGTGATCGTTGCTTTTTCCAGAACATCTCCTTTATGAAGCTCCTCCAGAGCGGAAAGTGTCAGGATTCCCTTCTGTACAGAAACCACCTTTGCAGCTTCTGTACCGAAGTGGTTCGCTCTCTTCAAAGACATCATCTGTCTGCCATTATGCATTTCATAATATCCTGTAGTAAAACCACCTCTGTTGTAGAGAGCCATCAGCTCCCTCATATCTTCCTCAGAAACACGATAGTTCTTTTTGCCATGCTCAAGTGCTTCATCCAGATATTTTCTGTAAATTCTTACTACGCCGGCTGTATATTCCGGACGCTTCATACGCCCCTCTATTTTCAGGGAAAACACACCGGCCTGCAGAATTTCAGGAAGGATCTCCAATGTGCAGATATCCTTTGGACTTAGCAGATAACCTTCTGATTTTCCTGCCTGATAAGGAAGACGGCACGGCTGGGCACAGCGTCCTCTGTTTCCACTTCGCCCTCCGATCAGACTGCTGTACAGACACTGTCCCGAATAACAATAACAGAGCGCACCATGAACAAAGCTTTCGATTTCCAGAGAGGTTTCTTTACGGATCTCTCTGATTTCCTCCAGAGAAAGCTCTCTCGATGTCACCACTCTGCTCACGCCCAGTGACTCCAGAAGCCTCACTCCTTTTGTCCCGCAGATCGTCATCTGTGTACTGGCATGAATCTCCAGTTCCGGAAATGCCTCCTGTATATACAGGATCACTCCCGGATCCTGCACGATGACTGCATCCAGCCCTTTTTCGTAATAAGGCTTAAGATAGTCATACAACAGATCCATTTCGTCATCTTTCAGCAAAGTGTTTACCGTCAGATAAAGCCTGCATCCTCGAAGGTGACAATAATCTATCGCTGCCAGCAATTCTTCCTCTGTCAGATTATCCGCATAAGCTCTGGCACCAAAACGTGTCCCCCCCACATAGACTGCATCTGCTCCCGCCGTCACTGCTGCCCGCAGACTCTCAAAAGAGCCTGCCGGTGCAAGTAATTCTGCTCGCATAAATACCTCCGTATACCGCAAAGGCTGTCATAAAGACAGCCCCACAATACCTTCTTATTATTTTTTCTCTCTCAGTTCCGTTTCCAGACCAATCATCTTCTTCTGCTGCTCTTCCAGTTCCTTCTGCTGCTCAGATACGGTTCTTTCTGTTGTCTCAAGCTTAATCTGTGCAGCAATCAGCTCATGCTTCAGGTCATAGAGTTCCTTATCTTTCTCCGACAGTTCCTCTTCTACCATCTCGACCTGTTTCTTTGCCTTAAAATAGTCATCAGCAATATTCAACTGCAGAAGCATGCTCTTCTGCTCTCTGGGCTGTCGGCAGTATCCTTCCAGCTTCTTAAACTCCGCCAGTTTATTATTTATGTATGTGGCAACCTTCTGCAGATACTCCTCGCTCTCATATCCGCTCAAAGTATATATTTTTCCGTCAATCAGCACTTCTGTTCTGTTTTTGGATGACATTCCCGTAGTTCTCCCTTTCTTTCGTTCTATCATACCTTCGGGAAAATTAGTCTTTTTTCCCCACACTCATTTATCATTATAAACGAAATCCTGAGAATTACAACATTTTCTTTTCAATTATTCAGAGTCCATTCGCAAAATCGCCTCTGCGAGGCTTTCCTTTTACTCATGCAGGGCTCTCACCCTATAGATCTATAAAATTTGCCTCTGGTGAGAGGGCTCCCCAGGGCAAATATTTATAAATCTGCATGACTCTGAACAGTTACCAAATGATGATAGGCGAGCTCTGATACGATTCGTCCTCTGGGGGTACGATTGATAAATCCGGTCTTGATCAGATAAGGTTCATAAACATCCTCGATCGTTCCGGGATCCTCTCCAATTGCCGCCGCCAGCGTATCCAGTCCCACCGGTCCGCCACTGAACTTCTCAATCATCGTAAGAAGTATATTTCTGTCGGTCTGATCAAGTCCATATTTATCAACTTCGAGAAGATCCAGTGCCAGCGCTGCAACCTCGCCGGTAATACAGCCGTCAAACTTTACCTGTGCAAAATCTCTCACTCTTTTCAGCAGCCGGTTTGCCAGTCTCGGTGTGCCGCGGGAACGTTTCGCCATCTCAGAAGCGCCTTTTGCATCGATCTGCACGCCGAGCACCTGTGCCGAACGCCGTATGATCGTAGTGAGCTCTTCCTCTGTATAGAACTCCAGACGATGCACCACACCGAAACGGTCACGCAGGGGAGCTGTCAAAAGACCGGCCCTTGTCGTAGCTCCTACCAGCGTAAATCTTGGAAGATCCAGCCGGATCGAGCGCGCTGCCGCCCCTTTCCCGATCATAATATCGATGGAATAATCCTCCATGGCGGGATACAGAACCTCCTCCACCTGACGGTTCAGGCGGTGGATCTCATCTACAAATAAAAGATCTCCCTCCTGAAGATTATTCAGGATCGCAGCCATTTCTCCCGGTTTCTCAATTGCCGGACCGGAAGTGATCTTTATGTTTACCCCCATCTCATTGGCAATAATCCCGGCGAGTGTTGTCTTTCCAAGCCCCGGCGGTCCGTACAGGAGCACATGATCCAGTGCGTCCCCCCGCTCCTTTGCTGCCTGAATATAAATCTTCAGGGTTTCCTTTGCTTTACTCTGCCCGATATAATCATCCAGCGTCTGCGGCCGGAGATTTGACTCTGTCTTTAAATCTTCCTCTAATATGTCCGAGGTGATAATTCTTCTTCCCATGATCTTCCACCCTTAGTATCCGCCCTGTCATTTTGCAGTAATGATTGAAACACACGCCGTCCTGTCATTACAGCATGTATTTCAATGCGGCTCTTAAAATTGCCTCTGTATCCATATCGTCTGCCGGATCAGCCTGTCTGACTGCCCGCAGTGCCTCTGCATTCGCATATCCCAGTGCCACCAGCGCCTGTACCGCTTCATTTCTTGCATCATTCATGCCGGAAGCAGTAGATGCATTCTCACTGTCTGCCATCCTTTTCTCAAACGCATCCTCCAGGCTCAGCTTATCCTTCAGTTCAAGAATCATCTTCTGAGCCGTCTTGTTTCCGATCCCCGGTGCTTTTGAAATGCTTTTTGCGTCATCCGCCAGGACTGCAAAGCGAAGATCATCTGCCGTCATGACAGACAGTACTCCGAGCGCAGCCTTTGGACCCACACCATTTACATTCAGCAAAAGTCTGAAGATCTCCAGATCATCTCCGGACAGAAAACCGTAAAGCTGCATGGCATCTTCTTTTACATTCAGGAAGGTGTGAAGCTTCACCATCTCTCCAACGGATGGCATGGATGATGCATCCCTCGATGTAATAAACAACTGATACCCCATATCATGAACATCCACTATCACTTTTGTCTCACTGATATCCACTACCCTGCCGCGTATGTATGCGATCATCTCATCCGCCTCCGTCTTTTTCTCATGTTTAGCGGATCCCGACATCATGATTTTTCATGCAGGCATGAAAATCATGACTTTTTGACCCTGGCATCATCATAACATAAGCTTATTCTCAAATCAACCGTATGTTCGATTTTTATTGTTTTTCCATTTTCTTCAACCTGAAGCATAAACCCCTCTCCATTTTTCACCTGCCATCGATAGTATTCTCCAGGCGGTATTCCCCATCTATCCATGATAGACATGATCGTGCCGCCGTGTACGGCCAGAGCGATACTGCGATATCCTGCTTTTATTGAATGATCAAGAATGCCCTGAAACTGCCTCTGTACTCTTTCCTTAAACACCTCCAGGGATTCCCCGCCAGGAAACGGCATAGTTCCGTTACTGTCGATCCATGCCTGATACTTCAGATTTCCGGTCAGCTCTTTATAATTCTTATTTTCAAACTCTCCAAAGTCACATTCCCTGAAATCATCCACGACCGTTACCGGAAGATCCGGCCAGAGAATTTCCGCCGTTTCCAGACAGCGTCTTAACGGACTGGAAAATACGACTTCCGGATAGCTTTGCCATTTATGTTGAAGTTCCAGGATTCCTTCCCTGCAAAGAGGCTCATCTGTTCTCCCGATGTAGCGCTTCTTAAGATTTCCCGCTGTCTTCCCATGGCGGATCATCAGTATTTCAAGCATGTTTTATCACCATCCCGATTCCGCAGATCACTCTGCACACTTCTTCCGCTTCTGCTGCAAGTTCACAGCAGAGTCTTCCATGGATTTCACGAAATCTCCTGTCAAAGGCATCCATCGGCACAACACCGTATCCCAGTTCATTTGTAATGATGACGATCTCTCTGTTCTCTTCTTTCAGTCTGCATCTCAGTGCCCGAATCGCTCTCTCATCTGTTAACGCCCTGCGAATATACTCATGAAAATGATGAATCCCCTCACATTGGAAGATTTCTTCAAAATCACAGCTTCTCCCGTCTGCCCAGTTATTTATACAATATTTTTCTGAAGCATAAGCATATTTTCCCTGATACGCTCCTCCGATTACCAGCTTCATAATTCCTCCTGTTCTAATCTTCATCCCCGGTATATCCTGTCCGCCTGACGCATGCCCCTGAAACACATGGCATTGGATGAGAGATTTTCATCTTCATACACACACTGCTGTCAAAGCAGGAGCAAAAGGAACTTTGCACCCGTTACGAATAACGCCATCACAAGTTCACAGATCTGAAGAAAAAACCCGGCCAGATCCCCGGTGATCCCTCCAAATTTCTGATATGCCATTCTTCTGTAACAGAACAGAGTCAGGAATGCTCCGGCTGCACCTGCAGCTCCCCCGGCCGGGTTCACGGCAATCATCACCGCTGAAGCCGCCACGGCACACAGCGCCATCACGATACGCACTCTGCCCTTGACAGCCATATCAGAAAAGGTGGCAGCCAGTCCTGTGTTTTTCGCCATTCGAAAGGATACGATTGAAAAGCCACTGAGTGCGCGTGACAGGATAAATCCCGGTGCCAGCACTGTGACCATCTCCAGATCTGCCTCCGAAAGGATGCCAAAATACAGGAGAAAATAACTGATTCCCACAATCACAGCAAATGCCCCGGCATGGGAATCCTTTAAAATCTCAAGCTTTTGTTCCATTGGTTTATAAGAACTCAATGCATCTGCGGTATCCAGAAGCCCGTCCACATGAATTCCCCCGGTGATCATGACAGGGATCAGCACGAGCACTGCCGTCCGGAGGATCTGTCCGACCCCCATCTTTCCTGCCAGGTACATCCAGAGCAGTTCTGCACCACCGATGACCGCTCCGATGGCCGGAAAGAAACACAGACAATACTTCATACTCTCTTTTGTCCACTCCGTCTTTGGCATTGGAATCTTACTGTACATAGAAAATGCAACAAAAAAACTTCTGATTACATTCATTAGATACCGCCCTCTTTTCCTTCTCTCTTCCTGCTGACCGGAAGAGGAATCCCATATACGACTTCAACGACCCTGTCTGCCATATTTCCCATCACCTGATTGATCTTTCCCAGATACTTCTGATATCTTTTCGTATCCGGATCATACTCGTATCCATCCGAAAAGATTTCATTCGTGACGACCACAAGGTGACGTGCCCTCTTCTGCAATCGGGAAATTCCCTGAAGAATCTGTGAAACCGTATCCTCCCCGGCACCGCCCGGAGCAAACATTTCGTTTGCTGTCAGGTTTGACATACACTCCAGAAGAATGATGCTGTCCTCAGGGACATCCACACTCTTTAAATCCATATAACACTCCAGCGTATCAAAGCATTTGTCCGCCCGCATCATCCGGTGTCTGGCAATACGCTTTCTGCTCTCTTCATCAAAGCTCATCATCGTAGCAATATAAATGCGTTTTCCCTGACCCAGTTTCAGAATCTCATTCTCTGCGTAAGCAGATTTTCCGCTCCCGCTTCCCCCTGTCACTAATAAAAACATCCTTTATTCTCCATCCTTACAGCAATGGCTGATATGCTTCGATACTGACATCTTCAAAGGTACTCATCCCATTATATACGGCGCATGCCATGTCCAGGATCGGGAAGTATACAACGGCACCTGTGCCTTCTCCCAGACACATATCTGCGTGAAGCGTTGCAGACAGCCCCATACGGTCAAGGATCATCTCCGCCGCCGGCTCTTTAGAAACATGTGAAGCCAGCATATATTCCTTTACTGCCGGGCAGATCACAGCAGCGGCAAGTGCCGCCACGGCAGAGATAAATCCATCGATAACGATCGGAACATGAAAAACTGCGCCTCCCAGGAACACACCTGTAAGCCCTGCAAGATCAAAGCCACCCACTTTTGCAAGCACATCCACCCCATCAGAAGGATCCGGCTGATTCAGAGCAACTGCTCTGTGTATGGCGCTGATCTTCCGGGTGAGTCCCTCCGTTGATAGTCCGGCACCCCGTCCTGTCACCTTTTCCACAGGCTCATCTAAAAGAACTGACGCCACCGCACTGCTGGTAGTCGTATTTCCGATTCCCATTTCTCCTGTAGCTATGATCTGATATCCCTTATCCTTCAGCTCCCCCACCATATCCATGCCTGTTTCAATCGCATGCAGGGCCTCTTCCCGTGTCATGGCCGGTTCTTTTGTCATGTTCTTCGTGCCACAGGCGATTTTTCTGTTTATGAGGCAGGTATCTCTTGCGATCCCGATATCGATTGGAAAGATATCCGCTCCGGCTGCGTGACACAGAATACTGGCTGTTGCTTTTTTCCTCAGAAAGTTTTCCGAAACAATTGCTGTAACCTCCTGTCCTGACTGTGTCACACCTTCTTCAACAACTCCATTATCCGCACACATGATAATCAGTGCCTTCTTTTCCAGCCTGATATCATGTGTTCCTGTAATACCGGCAATCTTTACCAGTGCATCTTCCAGCTTCCCCAGGCTGTGAAGAGGTTTTGCAATGCTGTTCCAGCGTCTTGCGCACAGTTCCATTGCTTTTTCATCCGGTAACTGTATCCTTTTTAATGCATCTTCCAGATTCATCTCATTTCCTCCTGTATACTCTGGTTTAAGTGTCAAAAGTCCGAATTCACGCCATGCTTGCATAGCAGTGGATGAGAGACTTTACCAGTTTTACCATCTGAATCATACTTTACGAAAAAAACTGCCGCAGAAATGCAGCAGTTCTTTTCATTTTAAAGACGGCTAAGTGCGTCATTCATTTCCCTTGTATATCTGCTTACGTAGGTAGGGTATTGCTTGATTCTGTATTTATAAAGCTTCTTTAAAAAATCTGTATTCGTTGTTGCATCTGTTATGCCTGCACTCCTTACCGCCTGGGCTGCTGTGTAGGCACCATGCTGGATAGAATAGCTGAACACGGCTCCTCTCACCACATATGGACGATTTTCAAGATGGATTCCCCATACCTGAAGCTGCTTTTCCACCGGCTGATAATACTCCTGCATGGCAAAGGCATCCTGATAGTTTTTAAACACAAAAGGATATGCATCATAAATCGATGTCCATGCCTTGTAAAATTTTGTATTTCCCTCAAGCTTTTCCTGATATTTTACAGTATTGCTCCATTTTGCATACGGTGCAAAAGGTTCAAACACCACCGGATCTCTTTCATAACAGTATTTCACCAGTGGAATCAGTGAATACCTTCTATCGAACTGGTATTTCCCGCAGGCATTTCCATTATCGCCGCCCACCTGCCGGTAGCCGTCAAGTCCCGACTCATACAGGGTAAAGAACAGCATATCATCCGGTGTACTGGATGTCGTGGCAATTTTGGTGCAGATACCGCTTTCATTGATCGAATAGGATATCTCATTGACCGTCACTACCCGGCTCTTCTGCATGATACCGAATTCATCAAAGTAGTAAAGCTTTCCCCCGATGGAACCCAGCCCTTTCGCAATCGCCCCTGTATTCCGTGTGCAGTAATAGGTATTCCCCATAAAGGTCTGCCAGCCCTTCTGGAGTACCCCCTTATTGCTGAACAGATACGTCTGATCACCGATATCACGAATTCCTTTGTAGATTCCCTCGCCTGTAGTAGCATAATACTGCCTGTTGCCAACAGAGAACCATCCAAGCTTTAACTTTCCGTTTTTTTCTGAGAGGTAAAAATCTTTTTTACTTAAATGCTGCCATCCTTTCAGTGCAGCACCATACTGTTTTCTTCCATTGGAGAAATAATAATATTCACCATCGATGATCTGCCATTTCAGCAGCATCACTCCATCTGCATCCAGATAGTATTTCTTTCCACGGTATTTCAGCCAGCCTGTGACCTTCTTTCCCTGTGGAGTATAATAATATCTTTTGCCTTGAATCGTCTGCCATCCTCCCCTGAAATCAGGGATCCTCTTTCCGTCCTCCCCGTAAAAATCCTTTCCGTGCCAGCGATTGATAATACGGGCACCATTTTTTCCCACATAATAGCTTCCTATCTTCCTGTTCCTGACAAGTTCTCCCCTGGAATCATAATAGTAATACTTGCCATCCTGCTGTTTCCATGCTGCTTCCGCCTTGACCGGCAGCAATACCAGAACAGCAAATAATACCAACAGACCAACTATGGCATTTTTTCTTTTCATACTTACCCCTTTTCTCTCGAAATTGTTACGGAATTATTAAGATTCTGAACATATTATAAATCACCCTGATGTATTTGTCAATTTATAACTGTTCAGAGTCATGCAGATTTTATAAATCTATAGGGCGAGAGACCTGCATGAGCAAAAGGAAAGCTGGTGAGCCAGGGTAAAAAAACCCCCGGCCCATACGGACCGGGGGCTTGCTGAACACTTTTCTGCCAAATTACAACAGAAAATACTTCAGAATAAACAACACAGCCAGGATATACATGACTATGCTTAATTTTTCTTTCTTTCCAGATACCAGACTGATCAATACATAGGAGATGATTCCCATGGAGATACCTTCGGAAATACTGTAGAAAAACGGCATTGCTGCGATACAGATAAAAGCAGGTACTCCTTCTCCTGCATCAGCGAAGTTGATCTTCACTACATTACCCAGCATATAGAATCCTACAATAATCAGTGCAGGTGCTGTAGCAAATGACGGTATCGCAAGAAAAACCGGAGAAAGCAGAAGGGACAGCCCGAAAAGAACCGCTGTCGTAACTGCTGTAAGACCTGTTCTTCCTCCCTCAGCCACGCCTGATGCACTCTCAACAAACGTAGTAACTGTAGATGTACCTAATGCAGCACCTGCTGTTGTACCGATTGCATCCGCCATCAGTGCTCCCTTGATGTTCGGAAGTTTTCCATCTTTATCCAGCATATTCGCCTTTGTAGATACACCGATCAAAGTACCGAGTGTATCAAACAGGTCTACAAAAAGGAATGCAAACACGATAACGACCAGCTGCATCACCGGAATACCCGTAAACTGGAACTTGCAAAATACAGGTGCCAGGCTTGGAACAGAGATTCCATTGCTGAAATCAGGAAGAAGAGAATAGAATCCGATTTCAGGATTGGGAACGTATACACCTGCAAACTGGCAGATAATACCCAGTACCCAGGTGATCAGGATTCCCCATAAAATATTACCCTTCACATTTTTAACAACAAGAATTGCCGTTATGAGCACACCGATGATTGCAAGTAAAACAGTAATTCCTACATCATTAAAGCTGCCTGCCCCGTTATTCAGACTCTGGAATCCTTCCAGAGAAAACAGAGATACCAGCGTACTGCCTCCAATTACAATTTTTGCATTCTGCAGTCCGATAAATGCAATAAACAATCCAATACCAACGCTGACTGCATGCTTCAACGTCAGCGGAATCGCATTAAAAATTGCCTCACGCACATTAAAGCAGGATAACAGAATAAAAATAATACCTTCAATAAATACCGCAGCAAGAGCGACCTGCCAGGAATATCCGTACTGAAGTACTACTGTGTAGGCAAAGTATGCATTCAATCCCATTCCCGGAGCCAGAGCAAACGGATAATTGGCAAAGACAGCCATCAACATGGTGCCGATAAAGGACGCTACTGCTGTTGCCGTAAAAACAGCACCTTTATCCATGCCTGCTGCCGAAAGGATATTCGGATTTACTGCAAGGATATACGCCATCGTCATAAATGTCGTGACACCGGCAATGATCTCGGTCTTTACATCTGTGTTATGCTCTTTGAGCTTAAACAGTTTTTCTAACATTTGTTTCCTCCTGTGTTTTACTGGTAACTCCACGTTACCTTTTATTTTTTCTACAGGGAAAGTTTATCAAATTTTTATTTTTTTGTAAACAGGAAGTTATTGTGTATGAAATCATATGATAATGCATACCAGACCACCATTTGTCTCGTTTACAATCTTTTTCATCGTATCCTGAAGTTTTATCTGGCTCTCTTCTCCGATCATGGATAGTTTAGCCCGGATACCATCCTCCACCAGCTGCTCGATCGATTTACCGAAAATATTTGTGTCCCAGATTCCTTTCTCTCCCCTGCTGTTTTCCCTGATATAGGCGATCAGATCCTCGGCCTGCTGTTCACTTCCCACAATTGGAGCAATCTCCGTTTCAATATCCGCCCGGATCAGATGAATGGATGGACTGGCTGCCTTAATCTTTACACCAAACTTGCTTCCCTGTTTGATAACCGTCGGCTCTTCAAGTACGATCTCGTTCTGCAAGGGGGTTATGACACCATATCCCGTCCCGCGAACCGCTTCAATTGCACCTGAAACTCCTTCATACTCCTTTTTTAATGCAGACAGATCACGAATCATGGAAATCAGTTGATACTCTCCTTCAATTTCCACGCCTGACATGTCACTAAGCATCTCATAGTAGTATGTATCATCAATCTCGATCTGTACCTTCGCGGTTCCACTCGAGAGTTCCAGATTATCCAGTTTGATCTTTCTTGCGTATTCGCTTTCGAACTGTACAGAATCGCTGGAAACATCCCTGATATGACGATGCTTTTTCAGAAGTTCTCTGACACCTTTGAGCATAGATTCCTTTATACTGTGCTCTGGCGGCAACGTTTCCACCCACTTCGGAATATAGAATGCCATGCTGACAAGAGGAAATTCATACAGAATCTTTTCTAATATTCTATGGATATCCTCCCTTCTGAGCTGTTCACAATTCACAGAAAGAGCACTTACCTGATACTCCGCCTCGAGATAGGCAAGCACTTTTTTTGCCTCCTCCCCATAAGGTTTTTCAGAATTCACCAGAACCACAAACGGCTTTCCTGTCTTTTGAAGTTCTTCAATTGCTTTTCTCTCAGGTTCAATAAAGTTCTCCCTTGGTAATTCCCCGAAGCTGCCATCGCAGGTCACGACGATCCCGACTGTAGAGTGGTCCCTGATCACTTTCTCTGTTCCGATCTGCGCGGCTTCTGCAAATGGAATTTCCATTTCGGACCAGGGTGTTTTTACCATTCGCTGCTCGTCTGCGTCCTCAGCACCAGAGGCACCTTTTACAATATAACCCACACAATCAACCAGCCGCACTTTCATCTCCAGTTCTCCGCTTATCATAAGCTTTGCTGCATTTTTCGGCACAAACTTTGGTTCTACCGTAGTGATGGTCTTCCCTTTTCCGCTGGTAGGCATTTCATCTGTAGCAATCCTTTTGTCATTTTCTGCCAGATTTGGCAACACCATTTCCTCCATGAATCTCCGGATAAATGTGGACTTTCCTGTTCTCACCGGTCCGACCACACCCAGATAGATTTCCCCTCCTGTCCGGGCCTGTATATCTCTGTACAAATTAAATTCTTCCATAAAAATACCCCCTCGCTGTACTGTTACAGTATATGAAGCGAGGGGGATATTTATTCATTCGATACGACTGATCTATTTTCCTTCAAATGTATGATTGTGCAGCAGTTCGTGCTCTTTACCTTTCAGCAGCCCTTCATACAGTGATATGATCATCGGATTTTCATCACATTTCTTGATGACAGATACATTATCTGCACGGTAAATACCCTCTGTTCTGGCAACCTTTGTCCTGTCACCTGCCAGGCGCGGCTGACCTCCGCCCATGACACAACCTCTGCGGCATGCCATGATCTCAATCAGATGATACTCTTTCTCACCACTTCTGACCTGCTCCATAACCTCTCTGGCGTGTGCCAGGCCGCTGGCCACACAAATTTTAACTTCCATGCCATTATAAGGAATCGAGAACTCACGTATAAAACCATCCTGACGTACACCACATTCTGCAATTTCTTCCATCGTAGCTTTATCATGATTCGGTGCCAGTCTTCGGATAACAGCTTCTGTTACACCACCTGTTACACCAAAGATCACACCACCGCCTGATCCAAATCCAAACGGAATATCAGAAGCTTCCGACTCCAGATCTGCAAAATCAATACCTGTTGTACGGATCATTTCTATCAGTTCTGTCGTAGTGATCACGTAATCTGTATCCTTCTCGCCCCTGGTATAGCTGTTCGGACGGTTTGCCTCCATCTTCTTTGCTGTACACGGCATAAAAGAAACCATCATCGTCTTCTTGCCTTTTGCATTTTCCGGATCGCGGAAGTATTCCTTAACAACAGCAGACATCATACCCTGCGGGGAACGACAGGTGGATACATTCTCACGGAAATCCGGGAACTGGTCATCCACGTATTTCACCCATGCCGGACAGCAGGAAGTGAGCAGCGGAAGCTTTCCACCATTCTGCACACGATCCAGAAACTCTGCTGACTCTTCCATAATGGTAAGGTCCGCACTGAAAGTCGTGTCATATACTTCATCAAAGCCCATTCGATGAAGCACATTGACAATCTTGCCCATAACACTCTTTCCCTTTGGAAGCCCGAATGCATCTCCTACCGCTACACGCACGGCCGGAGCTACCTGTGCAACCACACGCACATCGGGATCTGCCAGAGCATCCCAAACTGCATCTTTGTCAGATTTAATGCTGATTGCACCCGTCGGACAGAATACACGGCATTGTCCGCAATTTACACATTCTGTCGTAGCGATCGGTCTGTCGAATGCGGTCATGACCATGGCATCTGCACCGCGCTCTGTGAATCCCAGAACGCCAACACCCTGCAGTTCCTCACAGACACGTACACAGTTCCCACAGAGGATACATTTGTTCGGATCACGTACGATGGACGGAGAACTGAGATCCAGCGGTCGTCTCTCCTTATAATTATCAAAGCGAACATCTGTCACTCCGAATCTGTGTGCCAGCGTCTGCAGATTACAGTTTCCGCTCTTGACACAGGTGGTACAATCTCTGCAGTGAGCCGCCAGCAGCAGCTCGATGATCATTTTTCTGTATTTTTTCAGCTTCCCGGTATTGGTGTAGATCACCATACCGTCCCTCGGTTCCTCCGAACAGGATGCAAAGGTTCTTCCTCTGTCATCCTCCACTGTACACAGGCGACAGGCGCCAAAGGTGGAAAGTTCGGAATGATAGCAAAGTGTCGGAATGTCGATGCCGGCTTTTCGGATAATGGACAGGACATTCTTCTCATCGGTAAATTCAACTTTTCTACCGTCTATTGTAATTGTTCCCATATTCGTCCTCCTATGCCTCTATATAAATTGCATCAAATGCACAGTTATCTTTACATGCTTCACATTTAATACAGATTTCCGGATCAATATGATAGCATTCTTTACGTACACCGGTAATAGCTCCCACCGGACAGTTCTTTGCACATTTACCACACCCCTTACAGTACTCAGGATTGATGATAAAGCGGCGCATCGCTGTACATACTTTTGCTTTACATTTCTTATCCAGAATGTGTTCTTCATATTCATCACGGAAGGTCCTGAGGGTACTCAGCACAGGAAGCGGCGCACTTTTACCAAGGCCGCACAGTGCCATACTCTTAACCATCTCTGCCAGTTCCTCCAGACGGTCAAGGTCTTCCAGCTTTCCTTTACCGGCTACGATCTTTTCCAGGATCTCCAGCATACGCTTCGTTCCCTCGCGGCACGGAACACATTTTCCGCAGGACTCTCTCTGCGTAAAGCTCATAAAGAATCTGGCCACCTCAACCATACAGGTGTGATCATCCATGACTACAAGGCCGCCGGAACCAACAATAGCACCGTATTTCTTGATCGACTCAAAATCCAGAGGAACATCCAGCTGCTTCTCAGTCAGACATCCGCCTGACGGTCCTCCGATCTGCACGGCCTTAAAGTTTCCGCCATCCTTCATACCACCACCGATATCAAAGATGATTTCCCGCAATGTCGTTCCCATCGGAACCTCGATCAGACCCGTATTCTGGATAGAGCCTGTAAGTGAAAAGGTCTTTGTTCCCGGAGTTCCTTCTGTACCGATGCTGCGATACCAGTCTGCACCATTCAGGATGATCTTTGGCACATTTGCATAGGTTTCTACATTGTTTAATACCGTAGGCTTTGCCCACAGTCCCTTTTCAACCGTACGCGGTGGTTTTACACGCGGCATACCTCTGTTTCCTTCAATGGATGCTGTCAGCGCACTTCCTTCACCACACACAAATGCTCCGGCTCCCCGGTTGATATGCATATGAAAACTGAAATCTGTTCCCAGGATATGATCTCCCAGCATGTGCCGTTTTTCAAGCTCTGCGATTGCATGGCGGAGTCTTGCCACAGACATGGGGTACTCGGCACGTACATATATGTATCCGTTCTCAGAACCTACCGCATATGCTGCAATCATCATACCTTCTATAAGTTTATATGGATCTCCCTCCATAACGGAACCATCCATAAACGCTCCCGGATCTCCTTCATCACCGTTACATACTACATAGCGTTCTTTTTCGGCCTGTCTGGCTACCTGCTTCCACTTTCTTCCCGCCGGGAAGCCGCCGCCTCCTCTTCCGCGCAGGCCTGATTTATCAACGACATCCACTACTTCATCCGGTGTCATTTCAAACAGAGCCTTCTGGAATGCAGAGAAACCGCCGCTTGCCAGATATTCATCAAATGATTCCGCATCAAACTTTCCACAGTTCTCAAGTACCACTCTTGTCTGCTTTGCGATAAATGGAATCTCATCCGGACTTTTATAACTGATTCCTTTCTGTTTATAGAGGAGGCTTTCCACAACATCATCATTTAATACCGAACGCTCAAAAATCTCTTTACAGTCACTGATCTGTACTTTCGTGTACTGTACAACCTTATTTCCCTTCTGGATACGTACCAGAGGTCCCAGCTCACAGACACCCTGACATCCTGTTTTCTTCACGCCCATGTGCTTCTTTTCGTCATGCGGTGCAAACTCCAGTGTTACCCCCGGCGTATCCTTTGTAATTTTCAGAAACTCCTCATAAATCTTCTGTGAACCTGTTGCAATACATCCTGTACCTGAACAGACAAGAATTCTGCAGTCATAAGAGGCAATTTCCTGTTCCGCTGCTTCACGGCTTTTTAACAAATCTTCTCTATTCTCAATCATCTGCATCACCTCTCAATTCGTGAATCAGTTCCAATACCTTTTCCGGTGTCATTCTGGGATGAACCTCTTCGTTTACCATGACGGTAGGTGCCAGTCCACACGCACCAAGGCAGGAAACCGTCTCCACCGTAAACATCATGTCATCTGTCGTATGTTTCTTTGCACTTAATCCCAGTTCCTTCTGAAATGCCTCCAGAATCGGTGTGGACTTACGCACATGGCACGCTGTTCCGTCACATACCTTGATTACATATTTCCCCTTTGCCTCAAAAGAGAAATTCTCATAAAATGTAGCAACGCTGTAAGCCTTTGCCTCTGTGATGCCAATCTGACCCGCAACATACGTGAGCAATTCTCCCGGCAGATAGCGGTACACTCCCTGGATATCCTGCATGATCGGAATCAGGGATGCCGGCTTTTTGCCATAAAAAGCGATGATCTCATCCGCTTTTTCGTAATAAGTTTGATCCAGCATTATCTTGCCTCCTTTTAATAGGGTGTTATAACCTCCTATTACAGCCTGTTCTGCAACTAGCAACAATGTCTACTTCTCTATATTGTTCCCGAGGTCATATTATTGATTTTGCACAATTTATGTTTATTATTATAATTCATTTTTAAAATTTTCACAATAGAATTTTGTAAATTTGCAAACTTTTCTGACATTTTTGACAAATTCTTAACAAAAAAGCATATCATACAACCTTTCCATCCAATCTTAGCGCTAACCGGATCGGTTCGGGTGTATGATATGCCTTTCACTTAGGAACAGGCTGCGGAATTCCTGTCCCTGAAGGAGGTTTTGTGTATTTAATAAAATGCTTGAGATGCATTCATAAAGTCAAAAATATGCCTGCTTACCCCTGCAGACATCTGACACGGGACCTGTGTACAGTACACCAGATCAAATCCCGGATGGATGTTAAACTCTACACGGAAGTTCATCTCACATACAAAGCAGGTTTCCTGACTTACAGATCATCACGTTGTTTCTCCTTCTCACAAATGGGTCTGCAATGGACTAACGAAACAACACTCCCTGAATACAGTGACCGGATCGCTCAGGATTCACACCTGATTCCCTCTTCAGGAGCATGCACTCCTGCACTTTGCACGGCAATATTAAATTACACAAACATATCCTACTACTTTTGTTGAATTTTGTCAATACCAGAATGATTACAGATGGTTTTATATATAAGCCATTTATGATAATGTCCTAGTATACCACATATGAAAATGTCTCAGATG
>OLOS01000193.1_pt1 | contig 71980 bp, 66 predicted proteins | sample 1672631 | NCBI WGS metagenome assembly OLOS01 (sample SAMEA3136707, study PRJEB25190) | human gut metagenome | biome: human gut; feature: human-associated habitat; material: faeces | place: Austria | collected 2013
GCTATCGGGAAAGCAGACCAGCGAAACATAAGGTTATTTGGTGTGGGTTATACTAGTATCAGAACCAAAGGTCATATCCTGCGAACCGCTGTGTTCTACAGCTTTGAGTATCCATAACTGTTCACCATTGCATCAATTGACGCTTTTTTCTGACAGAGCGGACACTTTCCGGTATCATAGGTCATATAATCCGGTACATCCTTTTCTGAAAAGATCGAGTTTACTTCAATCCCTCTCGCAGACTTAATCACACTGAAAATAGACGCAATCCCCACAGTTTTTCCACCATAATACTCAATACATTCCAGAGCACGGTTCAGTGTCTTTCCTGTTGTCACATTTGCAAGCAGCAAAATGATATTCTTTCCTCTGATCATCATCTGCATGTTATCCCGGAAGATCAGCTGACCTCCAGTGTGATATTCCGGTGTGGAAACGTAAATCGTCTGATGCTGGTTCAGTGACATAATGCCTGCATTGGTCAGCTCATCGGCCAGATATGCCCCGACCACTTCACATCCATCAATACAGACGATCGTATCAACAATCGTCGTTGTCTCGTATTTTCTTGCCAGTACGGAAGCTGCCCCCCTCGCCTCACTTAATCGTGATTTTAATCCCGTCATATCCATAAAATAGTTGATATGGGAATGTGTAGTTGCAAAATGTCCTTTGATAACTCTCAAAACCACGTTACTGTTCACCTTTGAATAGATTTTCACTGCCCGTTTCTCCATACTTTCCTCCCTGTACATTACATATCTGTCTTCTGCTGTTCTGAATGGTTACTTATAATTTATCTTATCACAGTTTTCCACGATTGCATAGAGAAGTTTTCGTTACTATTCACAGATATGATGCAGAATGCATCATATCTGTGAATCGCGTAGCGTGTTACTGGTCACGGAGTGAACAGTAACAAGTTTTCAGATAATTGCAGGCATTTCTTACCCTCTCAGGAGATGGTGGCTGTATCCCTTCCAGGGCGTATTCCATCCCGAGTTCTTTCCATTTATATGCACCCAGAGTATGATAGGGAAGCACTTCCACGTTCTCCACATTCTGCAGTGACCGGATAAATTCTCCCAGTCTGATCAGGTCACTGTCATGATCCGTGTATTCCGGTACAAGGACGTGGCGGATCCAGACTGGTTTTCTGATTTCATCCAGATAGCGTGCCATCTCCAGAATGTTTCTGTTCGTCCGTCCGGTTAATTTTCTGTGTGACTCCTCATCGATATGTTTGATATCCAGCATCACCAGATCCGTAACTCTCATGAGCTTTTGGAATTTCGAAAAGAAAGGTTCTTCCATTGTAAACGGATGACCGCTGGTATCCAGGACTGTATGGATACCAGCGTCCCTGGCTCCTCGAAACAGTTCTGTCAGAAACTCAATCTGAAGAAGGGGCTCACCGCCGGATACGGTAAGCCCTCCCTCCTTTCCCCAGTAAGCGCGGTATCTGACCGCTTTCTTTAATAATTCACCGGCGGTATACGGTGTCCCTGTCTTCTGTTCCCAGGTATCCGGGTTGTGACAGAATCTGCAGCGCATCCCGCATCCGGCAAGAAAAATCACATAACGGACACCCGGACCGTCCACAGATCCAAAGCTTTCCAGTGAATGTACATATCCTGTCATCTCTTTCATCTTTTACATTGCCTCATGACAGGTTCTTGAGATCACATCCAGCTGCTGTTCGCGGGTCAGATCGATAAATTTCACTGCATAGCCGGAGACACGGATGGTAAAGTTTGCATACTCCGGTTTCTCCGGGTGCTCCATGGCATCGATCAGCTTTTCTGTACCGAATACATTGACATTCAAATGATGTGCGCCCTGGCTGAAATAGCCGTCCAGCACATGTGTCAGATGATTGATACGTTCCTCCTCATTGTGTCCCAGAGCTCCGGGACTGATGGTCTGGGTATTGGAAATACCGTCCAGAGCCAGCTCGTATGGAAGCTTTGCAACTGAATTCAAAGATGCCAGCAGACCGTTTTTTTCTGCCCCGTAGGATGGATTTGCCCCCGGTGCAAGCGGCTCACCCTGCTTTCTTCCATCGGGGAGAGCCCCCGTTGCTTTTCCGTACACAACATTGGATGTGATCGTGAGGATTGAGGTCGTCGGCTCAGAATCCCTGTAGGTATGACATTTACTGAGCTTGTGCATGAATTTCTTCAGAAGCCATACCGCAAGATCATCTGCACGGTCATCATCGTTTCCATATTTCGGAAAATCACCTTCTGTCTCAAAATCGACTGCCACACCATTCTCATCACGGATCACTCTCACCTTTGCATACCGGATCGCACTCAGGGAATCGATCACATGGGAGAATCCGGCAATACCGGTTGCGAAGGTGCGTCTCACATCCGTATCGATCAGAGCCATTTCCGCAGCCTCGTAATAATACTTATCATGCATGTAATGGATCATATTCAGGGTATCTACATACAGCTTCGCCAGCCAGTCCATCATCTGATCATACCGTTCAATCACTTCATCATAATCCAGATATTCCGATGTGATCGGACGGTATGCAGGTCCTACCTGAACCTTTGTCTTCTCATCGACACCACCATTGATGGCATACAGCAGACATTTTGCCAGGTTGGCTCTGGCTCCAAAGAACTGGATCTCCTTTCCGGTCTGTGTAGCCGACACACAGCAGCAGATGCTGTAGTCATCGCCCCAGACAGGACGCATCACATCGTCGTTCTCATACTGAATGGAGCTGGTGGAAACAGAGATCTTCGCAGCGTATTTTTTAAAGTTTTCAGGCAATCTCGGGGAATAAAGCACGGTCAGATTCGGTTCCGGGGAAGGTCCCATATTCTCCAGCGTGTGAAGGAAGCGGAAATCATTTTTTGTCACCATGGAACGGCCATCCTGTCCCATGCCTGCCACCTCAAGAGTCGCCCATACGGGATCTCCGGAAAACAGCTCATTATAGGATGGAATTCTAGCAAACTTCACCATTCGGAATTTCATGACCATATGATCGATCAGCTCCTGTGCCTCTGACTCTGTGAGAATACCTGCCTTTAAATCTCTCTCAATATAGATATCAAGGAAGGTAGAAATACGCCCCACACTCATGGCAGCGCCATTCTGTGTTTTGATCGCGGCCAGATATCCAAAGTACAGCCACTGAACAGCCTCTCTTGCATTCTTTGCAGGAAGCGAAATATCAAAGCCATAGACAGCTGCCATTTCTTTCATCTCCTTTAACGCACGGATCTGATCTGCCAGCTCCTCGCGAAGGCGGAAATCGGTCCCCTTCATCCCATGTCTTGCATAGCGTTCAAAATCATACTCCTTTTTCTCAATCAGAAAATCGATACCGTACAGTGCCACACGGCGATAGTCACCTACAATACGGCCGCGTCCATAAGTATCCGGAAGCCCTGTTATGATCTTATTATGCCTTGCCACCTTCATTTCCGGCGTATAGATATCAAACACACCCTGATTATGTGTTTTATGATACTTTGTGAAGATTTCATGAAGCTTTTCACTTGGCTGATAGCCATAGGTCGTACACGCTTTCTCTGCCATATGGATCCCACCATAGGGCATAAATGCTCTTTTCAGAGGTTTATCCGTCTGAAGTCCGACGACAGCTTCCAGTTCTTTCATACTGTCATCCAGATAGCCCGGCCCATATGCCGTAAGTCCCGACACGATTTCTGTCTCCATATCAAGGACGCCTCCCTTTGCCCGCTCCTCCTTTTGAAGCTCCTGAAGTCTTCCCCATAACCGGTCTGTCGCCTCTGTAGCATTTTCCAGAAAGGATGCATCACCCTCATAAGGTATATAATTACACTGGATAAAATCACGGACGTCTACGGAGTTTCTCCAGTTCTTTCCTTTAAAACCACACCATTGTTCTCTTTGTACCATAGATTCTCCTCCTTTAATTCCTACTATTTCAATTTGAACCGTTTCAGTATAACACCCTATGAAAATAAAAACAAACCCTAAATCAAAGATTCAGGGTTTGTATGTGATTTTATACAATCTGTGCAAGATATTGTGTTTCCCAATCCATACGCGCTATATCTTGTGTCAAAAGAGCTTTCTGATATCATTGAACATCACAACGACCATCAATGCCATCAAAAGCATCAGCCCCACAAAATGAACCATTCCCTCCTTCTCCGGATCCAGCCGTTTTCCACGGATCGCCTCCAGTACCAGGAATACCAGACGTCCGCCATCCAGCGCCGGGAGAGGCAGAAGATTCATGACACCCAGGTTTGCTGTGAGCAGTATCGATATATTCAGCATATTCAGCCAGATATAAAAACCTCCGTCTGCAGCACTCTGTTCATAGGTATCACCGATGATCGTCACGACACCCACCGGTCCTGACATGTCATTGATTCCTACCTGACCGGTAAAAAGCAGCTTCAGACTCTCAATCGTTGTCCAGATCCAGTATTTCACCTCATAGGCACTGTATTTGATCGTTTCCCAGGTACCGACCTTCTCTCGATAGCTGGAGCTTGAAGAGATCCCGAAAATATATCTCCCGCTCTCACTTCTCTCCGGCGAAAGCGTCACGGTCTTCTCTTCACCCTCATGCTCATATACGATCGTCACATCCTCGCCCTGGTGAAAGGTCACATAATTCGTGATTTCACGGCTCAGCCGGATGTTGGTGTGGTTCATTCGAAGGATCGTATCCCCCTCCTGAATGCCGGCTTCAGCAGCCGGATATCCCTCTGATACACCAAGTACCACCGGTTTATCTACCCCGATACTGCCGATCACAAAGAGTGACAGAATGAAGGCCAGGATGAAATTAAAGACCGGGCCTGCTGCTATGACCGATATCCTGGTCCATACCGATTTACTTCCAAAGGAACCTTCCTCTGTAGTCCCCTCATCCTCCCCCAGCATCATACAGGATCCTCCAAAGGGCAGAAGCTTCCAGGAATATCTGGTACCTCCCTTTACCGTGCTGAGAATGCGGGGTCCCATTCCCAGTGAAAATTCCTCCACTGTGATTCCGCCCCTTTTTGCCAGGAGAAAATGGCCCAGCTCATGGATCAGAATAATCAGACTGAAAATAATAAGTGCTAAAATTATACTCATGCTACCACCTGTTTTCTATGAATTCATAAGTCATCTGCTCTGCTGCCAAAATCTCTTCTACACCAGGATCTGCGATCACCTGATGTGCATCCATACATGCCGTAATGATTTCATAAATTTCCAGAAAGCAAATCTGCTTATGTAAGAACTTGCTCACAGCACGTTCATTTGCCGCATTGAACACCGTCGGCATGGATCCGCCTGCTGCTGCCGCCTGGAAGGCCAGGGGCAGTCCCTGGAAGGTATCCATATCCGGTTTTTCAAAGGTAATCTGCTTAAGCTTTCCGAAATCCAGCCGCTCACCGCCCAGAAATCTTCTTTCGGGATAATAGAGCGCATACTGGATCGGAAGCTTCATATCCGGTGTACCCAGCTGTGCGATGACAGCTCCATCTGTGAACTCCACCATGGAGTGAATGACACTCTGGGGCTGAACGACCACTTCGATCTGATCCAGCTCTGTCCCGAACAGCCACTTTGCCTCCATGACCTCCAGCCCTTTATTGACCAGTGTTGCCGAATCGATCGTGATTTTCTGTCCCATTGCCCAGTTCGGATGCTTCAGCGCATCCTCGACCTGCACCCTTTCCAGATCCTCTCTTTTCTTTCCGCGGAAAGGGCCGCCGGAAGCCGTCAGCAGCAGTCTGCTGATCTGCTTATGATCCTCTCCGTTCAGCGCCTGAAAGATAGCGCTGTGTTCGCTGTCCACCGGAAGGATACGCACCTTATGCTTCTTTGCCAGCGGCATGATGATATGTCCTGCCGTCACCAGCGTTTCTTTATTTGCCAGTGCGATATCCTTTCCTGCCTCAATCGCTGCAATCGTAGGACGGATGCCGATCATCCCGACGATTGCCGTTACCAGAATGTCTGTTTCCGGCATAGTGGAAATCTCGATCAGTCCCTCCATGCCGCTGACAATCTTTACATCCAGGTCGCGTACGCGCTCCCTCAGATCCCCGGCCGCCTCTTCACTCCAGAGTGCCGCCAGCTTTGGACGGAATTTCCGTATCTGCTGCTCCAGCATGGTGACATTCCCGCCTGCTGCCAGAGCTGCAACCTTTAAATCTTCGTTTGCCTCCACGACCTCCAGTGTCTGTGTGCCAATGGATCCGGTGGAGCCAAGAATCGCTATCGTTTTACTCATATCTTATACCAGCCTTCATTATACATTAAGATTATTTGGTGTGGGTTATGCTACCGGATCAAAAACAGTGACAGGTAATAAATCACCGGGGCTGTAAAAATCACACTGTCAAACCGGTCAAGGATCCCTCCATGCCCGGGTATCAGCTTGCCGTAATCCTTGATATCATGATTTCTCTTGATCGCCGATGCTGCCAGGTCACCTACCATGGAGATCAGGGCACCTGCCGCACAGATAACAGCAAATTCTACGATATGACTGCCGCTCTGCATATATCTGGCTGTAACAGCCGCATAGACAGCACCCAGGATCGCCGCACCTGCCACACCTCCGACGGCTCCCTCCACCGATTTCTTCGGGCTGAGCTTCGGCGACATCTTATGCTTTCCGACCAACATCCCGACACAGTAGGCACAGGTATCGCATCCCCAGGAACACAAAAAAATCAGCCACACCAGAAAGGCTCCATGCGGAAGGTTTCTGGTCTGATAAATGTAAGACAGCATCACTGCCACATAGAGCACTCCAAAAAAAGCTGCCATCACTTGTTCTGAGTGGTATTTCGGATACGTGAAAACATAAACAAACATCAGTGCCACAAGGATCAGGATGACATCCATCATAATATATGCATCCAGACCGGCATTTAACAGGAAATAATAAGAAATCACACCCAGATATCCGACAGCACTCAGTAAAGAGATCCCCTCCTTCTCCACCTGAACCGCCCGGTACAGCTCATGAACACCGATCAGGGAGATGATCAGCAGCGCCCCGAACAATATATATCCGCCATTTATCATCGTCAGAAGAGCAATGGCTACCAATGCGATGCCGCTTAACAGTCTCGTCCGAAACATTAAGATTCCTCCTTTACACCGCCGTATCTGCGGTCCCGGCCATTGTACTTTTCAATCGCTTTTAACAGCTCCTCCTTTGAAAATGCCGGCCACGGGACATCCGTAAAATAGAATTCCGTATAGGCGAGCTGCCAGAGCAGATAGTTCGACAGGCGCTGTTCCCCGCTGGTCCGGATCAGAAGATCCGGATCCGGCACTTCTCTGGTATCCAGATAACCGGACAGAAGCTCCTCATCAATCCTTTCCGGATCCACACTGCCATCCACACAGTCCTTTGCCAGCTTTCTTACGGCACGGACAATTTCGTCCCGGCTTCCATAATTGATCGCAATCTGAAAATTCAGTCCTGTGTTATCCTTTGAGCTTTCCACCAGCTCCTTCAGGCTCTTCTGCAGATCCTCTGCCAGTGCCGTCGGATCTCCCAGCAGGCGTACCTTCATGTTATTCTTCTGTGCCGTGCTTTTGCAGGTCTTCGTATAGCTTCGGAACAGCTTCATCAGCCCGTCCACTTCCTCCTTCGAGCGTTTCCAGTTCTCTGTGGAAAACAGATAAACCGTCAGATATTTGATTCCAATATCATACGCATCCTTACAGATGACCTCCAGATTCTTCGCCCCTCTGGCATGACCGTAATTTCTCGGCATCCCCTTGCTCTTTGCCCAACGTCCGTTTCCATCCAGTATAATCGCAACATGCTGTGGAATTACCATGCTTCTCCTCCTCTCTATACCTGTCAATCGCCACAAAAGGGGGCTGTCCTAGCCCCCTTTTCACTTAAACCTTTAAGATTTCCTTTGATTTCTCTTCCACTGCCTTATCAATCTCTTTGATATATTTATCCGTCATCTTCTGAATCTTTTCTTCCAGCTCTTTGATCTCATCCTCAGAAACATCCGAACTCTTGGAAAGCTTCTTGAAAGAATCGTTGGCATCTCTGCGGATATTGCGGATCGCCACTTTTGCTCCCTCGCCCTTTTTCTTTACATCCTTTACGAGCTGCTTTCTGCGCTCCTCCGTAAGCTCCGGGAATACCAGGCGGATGATCTTTCCGTCATTGGAGGGGTTGATTCCCAGATCCGATGTCAGGATCGCTTTCTCGATCGCCTTGATCAGAGAACCATCCCACGGCTGGATCTGAATCATGCGTGCTTCCGGGACTGTGATATTTCCCACCTGCTGCAGCGGGGTCGGCACACCGTAGTAATCTACCGTGATCTTGTCCAGTACATGTGGATTGGCTCTTCCTGCACGGATCGATCCAAATTCTGATAAGAGATTATCATAAGATTTTGTCATTTTTGTGTCATATACCTGAAGTCTTTCATCCATGTTCTTTTCCTCCTGAACTGCCTTTTTCTAAACGGTTACTTTCGTTCCGTTAAAATTTCCTTTCACTGTGTTCACGATGCTGTTCTCTTCATTCAAGCCGAACACCAGCATCGGCATCTTATTCTCCATGCAGAGTATAGATGCTGCCATATCCACAACGCCAAGCTTTTTGTGAATGACCTCCTGGATGGAGATCTCATCGTATTTCTTCGCATCCGGATTCTCCTTCGGGTCACTGTCATAAACACCGTCGATCGATTTCGCCAGCAGAATCACATCCGCTTCGATCTCAATGGCACGCAGCACCGTCGCCGTATCTGTTGAAAAATACGGATGGCCTGTCCCGCCTGCAAAAAAGGATACGATCCCTTTCTCAAAATACTTATTTACTCTGTCCTTTGCAAACAGCTTTGTAAAGGCTCCGCACGCAAATGGTGTAAGAATCTGGGTCATCATCCCCACTGAACGGAAAATTTCAGAAACATAAATACAGTTCATCACCGTAGCCAGCATCCCGATCTGATCCGCCTTGGTACGGTCAATGTTCTCACTGGAACGTCCTCTCCAGAAATTCCCGCCACCGATAACGATTCCTACCTGAATCCCGTCATCTACCAGCTGTTTCACCTGATTGGCAACCTTTACAACGGTCGGCTCGTCAAACCCTGTCTTCTTATCGCCCGCAAGTGCTTCACCGCTCAGCTTCAGCAATACTCTCTTCATCTTAATCTCCAATCCGCCGCCATGCGGCGGCATAGTCGTTCGTAAACCCGAAGGTATCATGGGGCAAATGCTTTTGACCCCGACATCTTTGTTTTAGTATAGCATAAATACTGCAAAACTACAACTGCCTAAACATCTAAAAAATATTTCTATGCTTTCCGGTCCGGCAGCTGTGCCAGAATGATGGATGCAAACATGATCAGACATCCCAGGAACTCCCGTCCGCTCAGCTTCTGCCCCAGGATCAGCCAGCCGGCCAGTACAGAAATGCAGGACTCCAGGCTGAGAATCAGGGAGGCTACGGTAGGGTTCATATCCTTCTGACCCACGATCTGCAGTGTATATGCCACTCCGCAGGATAAGACTCCCGCATAAAGAATGGGCAGCCATGCTTGAATAATATCTGTCAGATGCGGCTGTTCTGTCAGCAGCATGGCAATTCCGGAAAGGATCCCGCACACAAAAAACTGTATGCACGACATTTTAACACCATCTGTCAGAGGAGAAAAATGATCGATCACCAGAATATGCAAAGAAAATAAAAATGCACATACCAGTACCAGGATATCTCCCGTACCGATGGAAAAAGACTCTGTGATACACAGCAGGTAAAGTCCCGCAACAGCCATAGCCACTGACAGCCAGATCAGACGGCTGCATTTTTTCTTCAGAAAGATACCAAGCACCGGCACGATGACAATGTAACATGCCGTAATAAATCCGGCTTTTCCCACAGTGGTGTATCTGATGCCGAACTGTTGAAAATTACTGGCGGCAAACAGGCACAATCCGCAGAGAACTCCCCCCGTCAGAAGGATCTTCCGATCATGCTTCTGCTGTTCCTCTGTCTTATGTTCCGGCTTCTGATTCCTTCTGTTTAAAAACCAGATGCAGGGAATCAGTACCAGACCTCCGATGATGCTTCGCACACAGTTAAAGGTAAACGGCCCGACATATTCCATTCCGACGCTCTGTGCCACAAATGCCACGCCCCATATGGTTGCCGTCAACAATAGTATCATTGAATTTCTTAAAGATATTTTTTTCATTTTATCTACATTCCATCCTTATCGTTCATTTACAGTAAATCTTTCCCGGATTTCTCTCTCTCCTGCCTCAAGATGTCTGCGAAGCGCTTCGCTTTCTCCTAAGATCTCGCAGAAAATCCTATATTCATCCTCGATTCCCTGTCCGTGGGGAACCCGGAAGGCTCCGGCATCACTCCCCAGGGCCAGTCTCACTCCCCTGTCATAGGCCAGCCGGAGATTTTCTGCGGCTGATTCATAAATCCTCTTCACTTCCACGTCCGGGAAACGTCCGCAACCGATCAGATTTCTGATGGTGGCAATGGTAGGCACCCATACTGCCCGGCTTTCTGCCATCGCATAGATACATTCCTCATCCACATAGTTCCCATGCTCGATACTGTCCACCCCTGCCTGAACTGCATGCAGGACAGCCGGTGCTGAATTCACGTGAGCCATCACCGAAAACCCCTCCTCGTGCGCAATATGCACCATCTCCCGGATCTCATCCGGTGCCAGAGATGTGCCCGTAATCACCCCGCAATGTTCAAAATCCATGATTCCTGTAAGCATGATCTTTATAAAATCACCCTTTTCGCGTCTGACGCGCTCCACCAGATCCCGGTATTCCTTCATCGTTTCGAATCCGAAGCCCACAATTCCTCCATAATGTCCCTTCTTATGGATGGCAAATACCGGTGTGCGGTATGTAATCCCGTACTCCACCGCTATTTCCCGCGCATACACCGACACGCCAAGGGCGTCACCTCCATCCCGGATAAAAGTGACGCCCCGTTTCTGATATTCACGAAACCAGATACGTATGCTTTCTTCATTTACATGATCCCTATGTAATTCAACCGCTTCTTTATAATTATACCCGTTCATAAAGATATGGGCATGACATTCACCATACATTTTCCTGTACTCCCTATGTCTAAGATTACTGTTAAAAGCCTCGGGCAGAACTGTCATTTCTTCCAGGTGGACGGAACAAACAGCACCAGAAGCGGCATAAGCTCCAGGCGTCCTGCCAGCATATCAAACATCAGTACGATTTTCGACAGACCGGAAAAGCTGCTGAAGTTTCCTGCCGGACCTACGACATTGAGTCCCGGTCCGATGTTATTGATCGTAGCCGCTACCGCTGTAAAGTTCGTCACCAGATCCTTCTCATCCAGTGAGATGATCAGAAGCGAGATCACAAAAATCACAAGATAGATTACCAGAAACGCATTGACCGAGCGAACGACCTCCTGTTCCAGAGAATGTCCATCCATCTTTACTCTTCTGACGCTGCGCGGATGGCAGGTCACAGAAATCTCTTTTCCAACGCCCTTTAATAGAATCATGATCCTGGAAACCTTGATACCGCCTCCCGTGCTTCCCGCACAGGCACCGATAAACATGATCATCACCAGAATCGTCCTGGCGAGGGGCGGCCATTGATTATAATCCACCGTAGAAAATCCCGTGGTCGTGATGATGGATCCGACCTGAAAGGCCGTATGATGAAAAGCCTCATAAACCGACGGAAACTGCGGGATCACACTGATCGTGATCACCAGGATGGCGGCAGCAATGATACCGAAATATGTCCAGACCTCCGTACATCGGAACGCATACCCGGGCTTTTTCTGAAGCAGCAGGTAATAAAACGTAAAATTTACGCCAAACAGGATCATAGCCACTGTCACGATCGCCTGCTGAAGATTCGTATAGCCCGCCAGCCCGTCATTTTTGATTGCAAATCCCCCAGTGCCGGCAGAGCCGAAGCTTAAGATAAACGCATCAAATACCGGTGTTCCTGCCAGCAGCATCAAAATAATCTGCAGAATCGTCATTCCGAAATAGATCGCATACAGGATCATAGCCGTTGTCCTGATCTTTGGAACCAGCTTGCTCACACTGGGACCGGGGCTCTCCGCACGCATGATATACATTCCGGCTCCTCCCGCCTTCATCGGAAGGATCGCCAGAATAAACACAAGAACTCCCATACCGCCGATCCAGTGTGTAAAGCTCCTCCAGAAAAGATTGGTATGCGAAAGTGCCTCCACATTTGTAAGGATACTGGAACCGGTCGTCGTAAATCCGGAAATGGTTTCAAAAAGCGCATCCACAAAGGAAGGAATATCACCGGAAATCACAAAAGGCAGTGCTCCGAAGAGACTCAGTACGATCCAGCTGAGAGATACGATCACCAGTCCGTCCCGTCCATAGATCTTTTTACTTTCAACCTTCCGTCTCGTCGCCAGAAACCCCACCATCGCACACAAAGCCATTGTCATCAGATAGGCATATCCGGCAGACTCCCGGTAGATCAAGGATACAAGCAGCGGAAGCGCCATAAACAATGCCTCGAAATAGCAGACCCATCCCAGCATATGTATCATCATTCCGTAATTCATAGTTCACACTCTCTCAATCCTTCAGTATATCACTGATATCATTCAGTCCTTTGTTTGTCGTGATCACCACCACCGTGTCGCCCATCATTAGCATATCCTTACCATTCGGTGTAAGGATTGTCCCGTTGCGGTTAATACAGCCGATCAGAAGATGATCCTTTAGACGGAGCTTCTCAAGCGGTATATTCAAAACAGGCGCATTCTCACGGATACAGAATTCCAGTGCTTCCACCTTGTTATCGACCAGATGGTGCAGTGTTTCCACGTTACTTCCAATCGAGTTCTTCATCGCCCGTACAAAACGCACAATATATTCTGCCGTCACATATTTCGGATAAATGATACTGTCAAGATCCAGCTTATTGATCACCTCATCAAAGGCAATACTGTTGATCTTTGTTATGACCTTTGTCTTCGTACATTTATTTCTGGCAAAAAGAGAGAGCAGAATGTTCTCCTCGTCCATGTTCGTCAGCGTCACAAAGGAGTCTGCCTTCATCAGCCCCTCCTCCATCAGCAATGCCTGGCTGGCACCATCCCCGCAGATAATCCTGGCCCGCGGCAGAAGCTCACTCAGTTCTTCACACCTCTCCCGGTCTTTTTCAATAATCTTCACATCGATCCCCATGGAGAGCAGTTCTTTTGCCAGATAGAAGGTAACCTTTCCTCCTCCCGCGATCATGGTATCCTTTACCTGATTGGTCTGTACCTTGATCTTTTTAAAAAACTGGCTCGCCTTCTTTGGCGATGCCACCACGGAAATGACATCGCGTTCCCGAATGACAAAGCTTCCTCCCGGTATGATTGCCTCATCTCCGCGCTCTACCGTACATACCAGAAGGTCGCTGCAGTGAAGCTTTGTGGTGATCTCACTGATCATCATATGGTTCAGGACGGAATCTTCCCTTACACGGAATTTCAGTACCTCCACGCGCCCTTTCGCAAACGTCTCAATCTTGATCGCAGAAGGGAAACGCAGGATACGGGCAATCTCCATGGCTGCCGCCGCCTCCGGATTGATCACCATGGCAAGTCCCAGTTCCTCCTGGATATAACGGATCTCCCTGTTGTATTCCGGATTTCGCACTCTGGCGATCGTCTGGCAGTTTCCTGCCTTTTTCGCGATCAGACAGCAGAGCAGATTCAGCTCATCCGAACCGCTGACCGCGATCAGCAGGTCAGCTTTCTCCACACCTGCCTCCTGCAGCACGCTATGGTCGGTTCCGCTTCCTACGATTCCCATAACATCATATTCATTTGATACTTCCTGTACGACTTCATATCTCTTATCAACGACTGTTACATCATTATCTTCACTGCTGAGCTGCTCTGCAAGAGTAGCACCTACTTTTCCACAGCCTACAATTATAATCTTCATTTTACTCTCCGTATATCAAATCCCTGACAACCTCTCCCGCAAGGAGAAGCCCCGCCACTGAAGGTACAAAAGCAATACTGCCCGGCAGTGCGCGGCGGCTTCCCTCCGTGATCGTCTCCAGAGGTTTTCGGGCTTCTTCCCTGGAATATACGACCTTAAGCTTCCTGACTCCCCGCGCCTTCAGTTCCTTTCGCATCACCTTTGCAAGTGGACACACAGATGTTTTGTAAATATCCGCAACCTCAAACCTGCCGGGATCCAGCTTGTTTCCGGCACCCATACTGCTGATGACAGGAGTCCCCGCCGCCTTTGCCTGCAGAATGATCGCAAGCTTTGCCGTCACGGTATCTACCGCATCCACCACATAGTCATATTGTGTAAAATCAAACTCCCCGGCATTTTCCGGAAGAAAAAAACATTCATGAGCGGTCACCTCGATCCCCGGATCGATGTCTCTGATCCGTTCTTTCATGACCTCAGTCTTTGCCCGTCCTATGGTAGAATGAAGCGCGATGATCTGCCTGTTGATATTCGACTCGGACACCACATCTTTGTCGATCAGATCCAGCTTTCCCACACCACATCTGGCCAGCGCCTCGGTTGTAAAGCCTCCCACACCGCCGATGCCGAACACTGCCACTCTGCTGTTTCTCAGCTTTTCCAGTGCCTCCTCACCGATCAGAAGCCCTGTTCTGCTTAACTGCTCTTCCATACCGCCTCCTACAGCTTCAGAATCTCCTGAACAAGTCTCGCTGCATCCTCGATACATCCGTCACAGCTCCTTAATACCTTTCCGGAATCCATTCCCTTAAGCTCCTTACAGATGACACTACCGTTCTTCTGTTCGAACTTACTGACGATTCCTCTGGAAAGCTGATACGTCTTTCCCTTCGTTGTGGGATTCTCCACATTCCGGCTGCTGTTTTTTAAGCCGGCCACCATGACAGCTCCTGACACTGCACCACAGGTACACTCCATACCGCCCATTCCGGCCCCGAAGCCTTCTCCCATGGCAAACAGCACATTCTCATCCACACCCAGCTCATCTGCAAAGGCACAGGCCACTGCCTGACAGCAGTTCAGCCCTTTTCTGTGATTCTCCAAAGCCTTCTCAACTCTATCTGACATTTCCAATCTCCTTTTCCTGCACATAACCTCTCATCCGCCGAAACGTCTCCATTTCACGGACAACCCTTTTTTGCGACACAAGAAGCGATAAGGACACGATTGTGTCCGTACCGCTTCTATCCTCTCTGATAGCAGTGTCCATTATACCACTGTTTTTCAGAATATACTATATTATTTTTCAGAACAGCAGCAAAATGGTAACTGTTCAGAGTCATGCAGATTTATAAATATTTGCCTTGGGGAGCTTGCTCACCAGAGGCAAATTTTATAAATCTATAGGGCGAGAGCCCTACATGAGCAAAAGGAAAGCCTCGTAGAGGCGATTTTGCGAATGGACTCTGAATAGTTACACAAAATGAAAGTGCAAGTTTACTTGCTAAGGGCTGATGCGAAGTCTTCCACAAGTCCCATGAACAGCGGCGTCTGGGATGGCATATCCACGATCACATATACATAAGGGCTGTTCATATCCAGCGTCCGTATGATTTCCGGTGGTTTTACCGGAAGACTCTCGGACTTCATCGCTATATCTGTGATCGCTGCCGCCTCGGTCCCTTCTTCATTTACCTTCACTTTGACCTTCTGCGTCACACGATCAATGCAGACCGGAAGGCTGTTCTCCATCGGCGCTGACATTTTCGAAAAGTCCGCCCTGGCATCGAACGCCCGTTCAAGACCCATCGCCTTTAACATTTCATTCATGCTCATTCCATAGGAAATGTCCAGCACCGGCATATAGAAATCGAACTTTGCCTGCCATGCACCCGACAGGTATCGTTTCACTGCCGCTGCGTCCAGCTTTCCGGCAAATTCCCGGATGGTTCTGCCGTCTGTGGGACGAAGTGCGAGAAATACTGTTTTCCCATCATCATATGGCAGAACTGCCCCCTCTGCGCCTTCTGCCCTCACGTAATCCAGCATTCTCTCGCTGCAGAGAAACTCTGTCCTGACACTGGAACCATCCTCTTTATAGAAGGTTCTCTCCCGTGTATCTTCTGCTGAGAACTCACTGGACCATTTTGCCTTCAGATAGACTGCATTCATCAGATTCATGACCACTTCAGGGTCCAGATTCTCCTCCAGGATATCTGGAATCAGTCCCTTCGTCTTCTCACTTCCCCACTGGTTTATGGCATTTTTCATCTCATCCGAATCAATCCTTCCACTGTACACCTCGGAATCAAAATAGTCTACCACTCCCTGCAGATAATCCCGGGAAGCGGCGAAGTCCTGATTCAGCCACACAGAATTTGCTATGGAAAGCACGGTAGAGCCTTTTGTGCTCATCAGGTGCTTTTTCAGACTGCTGCACAGTGTGTTCTTCTCCAGCATCGTCTCTGACGTACCCAGAACCTTCGCAAACTCCGTCTGCGTTTCGCCTCCTGATCCCATCGCTGCCATAGACAGAGCAAAATACGCCGATGCCGGAGAAACCACCGGATTCTTCTTTTGATTCTTCACGGCATCTGTAAGCGTCTGTTCAAATAACCGGTAGGAAAAAGCCTGTATCCCTGAATAGTCCTGTCTGCCTGCACTTCCTGCCGGATACATATTCAGGCCGTTCGTCAATGTCCGGATTCCCGCATATTCCGTAAGACTTCTTGCTGATGTGCCATTGTTATCCAGACTGGCAGTATTCATCGCTTTCGCAAAGGAATTCGGCTCCGTATCCTTTTTTACCGACACCCGGATCTTCGTACCCTCCGGTATCTCTCCGTCTACCGGAATCAGAATATGCCATGCAATCAGATTCGCAGATCCCGATGAAGATGTAAGAAGCTGTACCTCTGTCTTGTATTCTTTTTTCCCGTAATCGTATCTGCCGCTCATCACGCGGTATCTGTCCTGCCTTCCGCCGGATCTCACCCGGAGGACTACCAGACAGTTGTCTTTAAAATAAGAAGCGCCAAAGCTGTCGATCGTCTTCTTAAAGCTGCCTGCCATGGAATAGTATTTCCTGTTCTCCTGATAATAAGTCTCCAGCTGCTTCCTGCTGGAAATCAGCACGCCTTCCGGATAGCCGGCACCTTTCCGGTTTCCGGCTGTAGGGATATAGAGAATCCCATCCTCCGTCTGGCACTCACCGGATTTCTGACCTGTGCGGTCTGAAGTACTTCTGCGCTTTTTCACGATCACCGTACATTTGAGCGTCTTCTTTCCCGCCTTCGCCCGGATGACCGCCTTTCCCGCCTTCTTCGCAGTAAGGCTTCCCTTACTCGAAACCTTCACGATCCCCGGCTTCGAGCTCTTCCAGGTCACCTTTTTCTTCGTATTCTTCACCTTCAGTTTCTTCTTCTGGCCTACGGTCATGGTCAGCCTGGCAGCACTCAGCTTCGGTGCCTTTGCCTTCATCACTGCAGGCGGCATACACAAAAATGCCAGAAGCAGAATCAGGAAACCTTTCCATAGGAATCTTTTTCTCTTTTGCATCATGTTCCACCCTCCTTCTCTTATTCTCACACCTCTGTTTCCAACGGGATTCTAAATCACTTTTCGAAACAGTTTTTGTATGCTTCTATTATATATTATTTTTACTGTTATTGCAATACATTATCATGATTATTTTTTAATAATATGAGTCAAGGGACAAATGGACATAAAAATACATGCTAGCATGTATTTTTATGTCTATGGATCCCGCAAAACATGAGCAAGTAGCCATTTTTCGAAGAAAAATGAGCGGATTGCGAATGTTTTCGTCGATTTTGAGAGTGCGAAGCACGGAAAAATCGACGTAAGGCTCATTTGTCGGGCAACTCATAATATAGATTTTGGTAATTGATCAGAGTCATGTATATTTAAAAAACAGACCCTGCATTTTCCTGCCAGGGTCTGCTCTTGGTCTTTTTACATTGATTTTCTTTCTGCGATCTCTGCCATCTTCGCATCATTGAGTCGTGTGTCTCCATGGACACGGCTATAGGAGAGATATCCGTTCATACGGTCGATCTTCGTCAGATTTCTGGATCCGCACTTCGGGCACACATCCATCTCCAGCTCCTGATGTCCGCAGTCATCGCAGTATGCCAGCGACAGATTCACGCCCTCGTAATAGCCCAGATCCATCGCCCTGCGGATCAGGCTCTTGATCGCCTCGATATTGTAGCTGATCGGGTAGCGTACATACTGGATCTTGCCGCCATTGCACAGCTCCCAGAAGCGTCCTTCCAGATCCTGCTTTTCAATCGGCGTAATATCCTCTGTCACATGACAGTGGAAGCTGTTGCTTACATACGGTCTGTCAGACACATTTTCTACAATGCCGTACATCTTCCGGAACTGCTCCACCTGCAGCCCGCAAAGACTCTCTGCCGGAGTTCCGTAAATCGCATACAGCCATCCGTCCTCCTCTTTGAACCGGGCTACCTTTTTATTGATATACTCCAGAACCTCCAGGGCAAATTCTCCGTCCTCCACAATAGATTTGCCATTGTAGAGCTCCTGAAGCTCATTCAATGCTGTGATGCCAAAGGAAGAAGTCATGGGCTTTAAGATCGGCTTAATGCGGTCATGCGGATTTAAGTGTCCGCCATAGAATCCTCCCTCACAGTATCCCAGCGGATTGGTTGAGGCTCTCATATTCCCCAGATACTCATAAGTACGGATATGCAGATTCCGGATCATCTCCAGGTAGTAATCCAGCACCTCATAAAAATCTCTGCTCTCGGAACGGGACTTTGCCAGGATCATCGGAAGATGCAGACTCACCGCACCCACATTGAAACGGCCCACAAATACAGGCTTGTCATCCTTATCTGCCGGGTACATGCCGCCCCTCTCATACCATGGGCTTAAGAACGCACGGCAGCCCATGGGACTGATCACCTTTCCGTACTGCTTGTACATGCTGGAAATATAGCCCTTTCCGGACATGGACAGCCAGTCAGGATACATCGTCTTCGCCGAGCACTGGATGCCCGCCTCAAAAACATCCTCACATTCCTTTCCCTCTCCGTGGATATTTTCATCATAGAGAAATACGATCTTCGGAAACAGTACCGGCTTGCGGTTGCCCGGCTTTCCCTGTCCCTGCCTGTGCACATCCAGCAGGGAAATGCTCGCCATCTTCTCAAACCGCTCTCTTCCAAGGCCGATCGTAACCGTCACGAACGGATAATCCCCGCGGGAAGATCCCACAGTGTTCAGCTTATACTCGATTCCCTGCCATCCCTGTTCAAAGTCTCTCTTTACCTTGTCCATGGCGTACGTTTCCGCTTTCTCTGCATATCCGCTCCAGGACGGATCCCCGTATTTCAGGAACTCTTCCACATACTTTTTGTAGCTCTTCTCCGCATACGGCGCCAGAACCTTATCCACCTCCGGCACGGTAAAGCCGCCATACTGCTGTGCCGCCGTACTCAGGATGATATCACCCATCACATCGAAAGCCGTATCCAGTGTCTTGGGCTCATTGTACCACACATTTCCCATCTCAAATCCGTCTTTGAGCACGGTTGCCACATCGAACAGACAGCAGTTCATAGTATCCAGCCTTGCCGACTGGTCATGGATATAGATATAGCCATCCTTGCATGCCTGCAGCTCATCCCTCGTCATAAAGAACTTCCGGTACAGCTCCTTGTTCAGCTCGTTGAAGATCAGGCTCCGCTTGGTTGCCACAAGGGCACTGTCCGTGTTTGCATTACTCTTATCTCCGATATAACGGATCGACTGGCTCTTGGTATATACATCATCCATCATATGGATAAAATCCAGCTTATAGTTCCGGTAATCACGGTAGCTCTTTGCCACCGCCGGATTTACCTTCTCCAGTGCACCTTCCACAATATTGTGCATCTCCTGGATCGTGATGCCCTCCTTCTTCAGAGATTCCGCCTTTTCCCTGGCAAACTTACACAGAAATTCAATCTCTTCCTCTGTAAACTTATAGAGAATACGCGCAGCTGACTTATTCACCGCTGCGATAATCTTATCCACATTGAAGTCTTCCCTGGTTCCGTCTTTCTTGATCACATACATCTATCTCATGTCCTCCTTACTATATTTAGTGCTATATTCAAATTAATTTATCTTTTGTCACTAGATGTTGTTTTACAAGTATATAACAAAACCCTACATTCGTAAAGAGGAAATATTTTTTTTATCAAGAATCTCTTTTAGGATCTTATTTACCGCTCCCGGATCCGCTTTTCCCTTCATGGCTTTCATGGTCTGTCCGACCAGGAAACCGATGGCCTTCTGCCTGCCGCCTTTGTAATCGGCTACGGACTGAGGATTCGCGGCCACGATCTCTTCGATCACCGTGCGCAGAGCCCCTTCATCATTCACCGTCTTCAGGCTGTTCTCTTCCACGTATTTTTCCGGATCGATATCCTTATCAAAGATGATCTCAAAGACCTCCTTGGCTACCGTGCCATTGATCGTCCCGGCATCGGCCAGGTCCACAAGTTTCGCCAGGTTTTCCGGAGAAAACCGGATATCGGACGGATCCATTCCCTTCTCTTTTAAAATCCGCATGGTCTCACCCATCAGCCAGTTGGAAACCTTCTTTGGTTTTCCGCAGATACCGGACGCCGCCTCAAATATATCTGCCATCCGCTTCGAGGAAGTCAGGATTCCCGCATCATAGTCAGGAATGCCATATTCTTTCTTATATCTTTCCAGCTTCTCATCCCGCATCTCCGGCTGCCTGTCACGGATCTTCTGCAGCCATTCGTCACTGATGATCACCGGCACCAGGTCAGGATCCGGAAAATAACGGTAGTCCTGCGCATCCTCCTTGGAACGCATCGCATAGGAAGCTCCCTTTGTATCATCCCAGCGTCTCGTCTCCTGAATGACCTTCTCACCGGATTCCAGCAGATCGATCTGGCGGTTCCTCTCTCCTTCGATCGCATGGGCGATCGCCCGGAAGGAATTCAGATTCTTCATCTCCGTTCTTGTTCCAAAGGTTTCGGTTCCCGCCTCGCGCACGGAAAGATTGACATCCGCCCGCATGGAACCCTCCTGCAGCTTGCAGTCAGACGCTCCCAGATACTGGATGATCATACGCAGCTTTTCAAGATAGGCAATGACCTCCTCTGCACTCCTCATATCCGGCTCCGACACGATCTCGATCAGCGGCACACCGCTGCGGTTGAAGTCTACCAGCGAGCAGTCCCCCCACTCATCATGCACCAGCTTTCCTGCATCCTCCTCCATATGGATCTCATGGATTCCGATGGTCTTCTTTCCCGCCTCCGTCTCAATCTCAATGCCGCCATCGTGACAGATGGGAAGATAGAGCTGGGAAATCTGATAGTTCTGGGGATTATCCGGATAGAAATAATTCTTCCGGTCAAACTTACAGTACTGATGGATCTGACAGTTCGTGGCAAGCCCTACTGCCAGGGCATACTCTACCACCTGCTTATTCATTACCGGCAGAGATCCCGGCATACCCGTACATACCGGACAGGTATGGGTATTCGGTGCCCCGCCGAACGCAGTGGAACAGGAACAGAAAATCTTTGTCTTTGTCGCAAGCTCTACATGGACCTCCAGTCCGATGACGGTTTCATACTGTTTACTCATCTTATTTTCCGCTCCCTTCTGTCATAGTTTCCGGTGACCCGGGTGTTCTCTGCAGCCATCCGGGCATCCGGAACCTTTCTTTTCTTGCACTTTCATACCCGTATGCCGCACGGATCACATTCTTCTCTTTAAAGCAGTCTCCGATGATCTGAAGTCCGATGGGCAGTCCCTTTGCATCCTTTCCACAGGGAACCGTCATGCCGGGCAGACCTGCCAGATTTACAGAAATGGTGTAAATATCTCCCAGATACATCTTCAGAGGATCACTTAAGGATTCGCCAAGCTTCGGAGCCGTAGTCGGTGCCGCCGGCCCCAGAATTACATCGTATTTTTCAAATGCAGCATCAAAGGCCTTTTTGATCAGCGCCTTTGTGCGGAGCGCTTTCAGATAATATGCGTCATAATAGCCGGAGCTTAACACAAAGGAGCCCAGCATGATCCGGCGCTTTACCTCGGGTCCGAAGCCTTCCGACCGGGTCTTCTTGTACATGTTGTGAAGTCCTGCATACTCATCTGTCCGGTATCCGTATTTGACCCCGTCAAACCGGGCCAGGTTCGAGCTGGCCTCTGCAGCGGCGATCACATAATAAGCCGGAATCGCATACTCTACCAGACTCAGGTCAAACTCCTCAACCACTGCCCCCTTCTCTTCCAGAACCTTTGCCGCCTGAAGGATGGCCGACTTCACTTCACTGTCCAGTCCTTCCCCCAGATAATCCCGGGGGATGCCGATCCGCATGCCCTTTACATCATCCACCAGTGCTGAAGTGAAATCACATTCCTCCCGCTTCAGAGAAGTACTGTCCTTTCTGTCATAAGAAGCGATCACTTCCAGAATCGCCGCACAGTCACTCACATCCCTCGCCACAGGCCCGATCTGATCCAGAGAAGAACCGTAGGCGATCAGACCATATCTCGAAACAGTACCGTAGGTAGGCTTGATTCCCGTCACACCGCAGAAGGAGCTGGGCTGGCGGATGGATCCTCCCGTATCAGATCCCAGTGCATAGAAGCACTCCCCGGCTGCCACAGCCGCACAGGAGCCACCGGAGGACCCTCCCGGCACATGCTCCGTATTCCATGGATTTCTCGTCACACCGAACGCAGACGTTTCGGTGGTGCTTCCCATGGCAAATTCATCCATATTCGTCTTTCCCAGGATCACCGCACCTGCCTGCCTGAGATTGCACACCGCCTCTGCCGTGTAGGTGGGTACAAAATTGCTCAGAATCTTTGAACTGCAGGTGGTAAGCATCCCCTCCGTGCACATGTTATCCTTGATGGCCACCGGCACACCTGCCAGCGGTCCTGTCAGAGTACCGTCGTCGATCAGGCGCTGCACGGTTTCCGCCTGCTTCAGAGCTCCTGCCTCGTCTACCGTCACGAATGCATGAATCAACCCCTCTGCTGCCCGGATCTGTTCCAGGGAGGCTTTTGTGGCTTCCTCCACCCCGATCTCTTTCGCTTTGATCTTTTTTCCCAGCTCTAATGCTGTTAAATCCAGTATCCTCACGGCTCCTCCTCCTATTCTACGGTAATGGGAACCACATAGGCTCCATCCTTCTGATCCGGTGCGTTTTTCAGCATGTTCTCCCTGTCATCACCGTTTACGACCACATCCTCCCGGAAGACATTGTTTACCGGAAAGACGAATGACATAGGCTCAACACCTGATGTATCCAGTTCGTTTAATTTATCGATATAGTCCAGCATGCGTCCCATATCCTTTTTGGCTTCTTCTTTTTCCTCATCGGAAAGTTCCAGTTTTGCCAGAATTCCCACATATTCGATGGTCTCATCTGAAATGATACTTGCCATTCTGCTACCTCCTGTCAGTCTCTGATCTTAATATGTACCTCTCTCAACTGCTGCTCTGTCACTGCGCCCGGCGCACCGCACATCAGATCCTGTGCACTTCCGCTCATAGGAAAGGCGATGACTTCACGGATATTCTCCTCTTCACACAGAAGCATGATCATACGGTCGATGCCCGGTGCCATTCCAGCGTGTGGCGGTGCACCGAACTGAAACGCATTGTACAGGGCTCCGAATTTTGCTTTCAACACTTCCTCATCGTAGCCTGCGATCTCAAACGCCTTGATCATGATCTGAACATCATGATTCCGCACCGCTCCGGAGGACAGCTCAATTCCGTTACATACAATATCATACTGATACGCCAGAATGTCAAGCGGATCCTGTGTATTCAGTGCCTCCAGACCTCCCTGGGGCATTGAGAACGGATTGTGGGTAAAGCCGATCTGCTTCGTTTCCTCATCATATTCGTACATCGGGAAATCATTGATGTAGCAGAAGCGATATGCATGCTTCTCGATCAGATCCAGCTTCTCGCCAAGCTCTGTGCGGATCTGTCCCGCAAAATAATTTGCCCGTGCTTCCTTATCAGCAATAAAGAAAATCGTATCTCCTGCCTGAAGCTGTGCCAGCGCACGCATTTCTGCTTTCATTTCTTCCGGAATAAACTTGTCGATCGGTCCCTTGTAGGACAGATCCTCCAAGACCTCCAGATATCCCAGGCCGCCCATGCCGATGGACTGTGCAAATTTCAGGAGCTTTTCGTGGAAGCCCTTGGACATTTCCGCATGTACCTTAATCGCACGCACCGTTTTCTTGTGGAACGGCTTAAAGCTGCATCTCTGGAAAAATTCTGTCACATCAATGATACGCAGCGGATTTCGCAGATCCGGTTTGTCAGTGCCGAACTCCAGCATGGCCTGCTGATAGCTGATCACAGGATATGGTGCCTTCGTTACCTCATAACCCTCCGGTGCAAATTTTTCAAAGGTGGCAGTCAGTACCTCCTCGCCCACCGCAAACACATCTTCCTGGGTGGCAAAGCTCATCTCAAAATCCAGCTGGTAGAATTCTCCCGGCGAACGGTCTGCACGGGCATCCTCATCACGGAAGCAGGGAGCGATCTGGAAGTATCTGTCAAATCCCGATACCATCAGCAGCTGCTTGTACTGCTGAGGCGCCTGGGGCAGTGCATAGAACTGTCCCTTGTATTTTCTGGAGGGAACGATATAATCTCTGGCGCCTTCCGGAGAAGATGCACACAGGATCGGGGTCTGGATCTCCAGGAACCCCATCCCCGTCATTTTCTGCCGCAGAAAGCTGATGATCTGAGAGCGGAGGATGATGTTCTTCTTCACTTTGCTGTTTCTCAGATCCAGATAGCGGTATTTCAGTCTTACATCCTCCCTGACCTCCTTCGATGTCATGATCTCAAAGGGAACCTGCTGATATACCTTCCCGAGGATCTCTACCCGGTCCGCAACGAGCTCTACGGTTCCCGTAGGGATTCTGGGGTTGTAGGTCTCCTCATCTCTCTGATCCATTCTTCCTGACACGGAAACACAGGTCTCTCTTGTGATGCCCTCCAGCATATCGTCATCATGGATGACCACCTGAAGCTCCCCGTACATATCACGGAGATCAACAAACTTGATCCCGCCGTGATCACGGATATTTTCCACCCATCCGGCTACCTTTATTTCCTTTCCGATATCGCTCTCACTGATCTGGTCAAATGTCACATCTCTGTAAATGCTTTTCTTTGTCATCTTTCTTTCCTCACTTTCCATGGAAATAAAAATACCGCAGGGGTGCGAAAATGGCGGTGCATTCCTGCACCCTTCCCCGCACCCTTGCGGCAGTCTGTCTGATTCCGGAACAATTTCCTTACATGAAAGGATCTCTTCTGGAAAACTTTTCTGTAACGTAAAAAGCCCCGGAATATTTCTATTCCGGGACGGATATTATCATAATCCGCGGTACCACCCGCATTGCAAGCGCATAAACGCTTACCACTCGATACGCTTAACGCGCGTTCACGTACTGACCTACTCTTCCTTCAGCCCGTCGGCTCCGGAGTGTTCCCTGTCTGCTCCTTCCCTTCAACAGCGCTCTCAGTCGGTGACGCCGTATTCCTGTCAAGTTCCAAAGCAAGAGTCTCCTTCTCTGCCTTTCTTTTATGCAAAGTATCTTAGCACATTTGCTTTTTGATTGCAAGAGATTTTTATTTCTTAAAAATCCTTTTGCCAAGAGCGGCCTTCAATGCTATACTATTTCACAGAGATTCTAAAGCCGTCTGCCATTTGCAGGCAGTACAGGCATCACGGGGCAAATGCTTTTGGCCCCGACATCATTTTTATGATAGAAGTAAAGGAGTATCATTATGAAAAATCTGATCATACCGGAAAATTACAGATCCGAGCTGAATCTGCATGACACCCAGGTGGCCATCAAGACCGTCAAGGACTTCTTTCAGAAATCCCTGTCTGAGCGTCTGAACCTGCTGCGTGTGTCTGCCCCTCTCTTTGTCACTCCGGAATCGGGACTGAATGACAACTTAAACGGTGTGGAGCGCCCGGTAAGCTTCGGCATTAAAGAGCAGAATGAAGCTACCGCCGAGATCGTCCACTCTCTGGCTAAATGGAAGCGCTACGCGCTGAAAAAGTATGGCTTTTCCTATGGAGAAGGCCTGTACACGGATATGAGCGCCATCCGCAGAGATGAGGATACCGACAACATCCACTCCATCTATGTAGACCAGTGGGACTGGGAGAAGATCATTAAAAAAGAAGAGCGTACGGTAGAGACCCTGCAGAATGTGGTCCGCACCGTCTACAAGGCTCTGAAAAAGACAGAGAAGTATATGTCGATCGAATATGATTACATAGAGGAAATCCTGCCGAAGGATATCTTCTTTATCACCACTCAGGAGCTGGAGGATATGTATCCCGACTGTACACCAAAGGAGCGTGAATACAAGATCGCAAAATTAAAAGGAGCCGTATTTATCATGCAGATCGGCGGAGCGCTCGCCTCCGGGGAAAAGCATGACGGCCGTGCGCCGGACTATGATGACTGGACACTGAACGGAGATATCATCGTTTACTATCCGGTGCTGGACATCGCCCTGGAGCTCTCCTCTATGGGAATCCGTGTGGACGAGGATGCCCTTCTTCGCCAGCTTGAAGTCGCAGGCTGCACGGAACGTGCCGGACTTCCCTTCCAGAAAGCGATCCTGAACCGGGAGCTTCCCTACACCATCGGCGGCGGCATCGGCCAGTCCCGTATCTGCATGTTCTATCTCCGGAAAGCACATATCGGCGAGGTTCAGGCTTCCCTGTGGCCGGATGATGTGATGAAGGTTGCACAGGAGAACGGGATTCAGTTACTGTAGCTTGTATGCAAGCAGCCATTTTTCGAAGAAAAATGAGCGGATTGCGAATGTTTTTCGGATTTTTGAATAACGTAACTGTTCAGAGGGGCATACAGAACGATATCTCGTTTTGTATGCCCCTCTCTTACACTTGCATATGTAACAGTTCAGAACCACTCACAAAACTCTGAACAGTTACATCTTTTTAATTCTTTCAATCGCCGCCAGCGTATTCTCATAGCTTCCGAATGCGGTAAGACGGAAGTATCCCTCTCCGCTTGGTCCGAATCCTGAGCCCGGCGTACCTACCACGTTTGCCTTCTCCAGCAGATAATCAAAGAATTCCCAGGAAGTCATCTGATCCGGAGTCTTCAGCCAGATATACGGTGCATTCACACCGCCAAAGACCGTATAACCCGCACTCTTCAATCCCTCGGAGATGGTCTTTGCATTCTTCATATAGTAAGCCACCTGCTCCTTCAGCTGCGCCTTTCCTGCTTCGGAGTAGACAGCCTCGCCTGCTCTCTGAATGATGTATGGAGCGCCATTGTACTTGGTTCCATGACGTCTCGCCCACAGCGAATGCAGCATCACATCGCCGCATTTCAGATCCTTCGGAATGACCGTAAAGCCAAGGCGTGTTCCGGTAAATCCGGCGTTCTTGGAAAAGCTTCTCAGCTCGATCGCACAGGTTCTCGCACCTTCACACTCATAGATGGAATGCGGCACATTCTCTTCTGAAATATAGGCTTCATACGCTGCATCATAGATGATCACAGCTCCCACTTTATTTGCATAATCCACCCACACCTGAAGCTGATCCTTAGTAATGGTCGTACCGGTCGGATTATTCGGGAAGCACAGGTAGATGATGTCCGGCGTCTCTTTCGGAAGCTCCGGCACAAAATCATTTTCTGCCGTACACGGCATATAGATCACATCACTCCAGGTCTCAGACTTCGGATCATAGGTTCCTGTCCTTCCTGCCATGACATTCGTATCCACATAAACCGGGTAAACCGGGTCACATACCGCAATCTTATTGTCCACACTGAAGATCTCCTGGATGTTTCCGGAATCACACTTTGCACCGTCCGATACAAAGATTTCATCTGCTGCAATCTCACAGCCTCTGTCTGCATAATCATTCTTCGCAATCGCAGACCGTAAGAACTCATATCCCAGATCCGGAGCATATCCACGGAAAGTCTCCGCTCTGCTCATCTCATCCACCGCACTGTGCAGGGAATCAATAATGGCCGGAGCCAATGGCTGTGTTACATCACCAATGCCCAGTCGGATAATATTCTTGTCCGGATTCGCTTCTGTAAATGCCGCTACCTTCTTCGCAATATTGGAAAACAGATAGCTTCCCGGTAATTTCAGATAATTGTCATTGATTTTAAACATAAAGTCCTCCTTCTTCTGATCAGGTCAGACGACCCGTCCTGCTCGCAACTGCTCCATGTATTCACAGTCGCATACCAAAATCTATGTCAGACGGATGCCTGTCCGGTATCACGTCTACACCTTATTGAAGTGATTGGTGTAGTTATTTTTAGCATCCCGGCTGAAGATCACTCAGGAATCTCGCCATCAAACACGACCGCTGCCGGACCTGTCATATAGACAGCATTCTCCTTCTGATCCCAGAAAATCTTCAGGTCGCCGCCCAGAAGCTTCACGGTCACTTCCCCGTTCACATATCCGTTCAGGACAGATGCCACCGCCACGGCACAGGCTCCCGTCCCGCAGGCCAGTGTCTCTCCGGAGCCCCGCTCCCAGACACGCATCTCCACGGTATGCTCATCGATCACACGGACAAACTCCGTATTCACACGATCCGGAAATACCGGATGATTTTCAAACTTCGGACCGGTCTTTTCAATCTCCAGATGCTTTACATCCTGCAGATACACCACTGCATGGGGATTTCCCATGGACACGCAGGTCATATGATACTCCGTTCCATCTACAGTGACCGGCTCGTTGATTACTCTTTCTTTTTCAGAGACAACCGGAATGGATGCAGCCTCCAGCACCGGGGCTCCCATGTTGACTTTCACCAACGATACCTTTCCGTCTTCCACCGTCAGATCCAGATATTTGATCCCGCTCTTTGTCTCCACGCTGATGCTCGTCTGATCCGTCAGACCATAATCAAACACATACTTCGCCACACAGCGGATCCCGTTTCCGCACATGGCACCTTCCGAACCGTCCGCATTGTACATCGCCATTCGAAAATCTGCCTTTTCGGACGGCTGTATTAAGATCAATCCATCCGAACCGATTCCAAAATGCCTGTCGCTGACACGAATCGCCAGTTCTTCCGGATGCTCTACCTTTTCCTGAAAGCAGTTGACATACACATAATCATTCCCGATCCCGTGCATTTTCGTAAATCTCATCTGGTATTTCTCCTTCCCTGTTACTATCACTGTTTCCCTGAACGCTAACAGTATAACACAGAAACCGTAAATTAGGAACCGGTTTTTCTGTGACTTTCGCTTCGCTGCACTCACAGAAAACACCTCGAACTGGCTGACGTGTGAATAGAAACTTCCTCAGAACTTCATCAGTGTAAACACCATCTGCGCCGTCTCTACCAGTGTATTTCCGCTGTCCATACTGCATTTCTGGATATAACGATGCGCTTCCGCCTCCGTCATATTATTTCGTTCCATCAGAAGACGTTTCGCCTCACTGATCGTTTTCTCTTCCTCCTCACTCCTCTTCCTGGGCATGGCCTTTCGCTTTCTCTTCTGCCGAAGGATCGCCCCGGCCATCATTTCCAGTGTATTGATCAGATCGTGCACCTTCAGAGGAAGGGACAGGCAGACAATATCATTGTCCCTGCAGCTGCTCAGTACATGGGGAGAAGCCGCCAGAAGCATCTGCACGTTCGGCGGCAGGCATTCATGAAGTTCTGAATACAGCATATCGTTAAATTTGTATCCGCAGAGAATGATTCCGTCCGTCAGACGCTCCATCATCTGAAGTGCCTGAGCTCCACTGGTACATACCCCGGTCACATCGTAACCGTTGCGCACCAGAAGATTTCTGATGTTTTTCGCGTCTTCCAGTTTTGGAAAGACCACAATTACACTTAACACTGAATCACCTCCCGCAGAATTTAGATCCTGTGAAGATACTGTTCAAGCTCCCATCCTGACACATGCCTGCAGTACTGCTCCCATTCTTCTTTCTTTGCCCGGATGTAACGCTTACTTAAGTGTTCACCCAGTACATTTCTAATCAGTTCATCCTTTTCCAGTTCATGGATCGCCTCCAGCAGATTATTCGGCAGGGAATCAATTCCTTCCTTCTCTTTTTCCGCACGGGACATCTCAAAAATATTCCTGTCCACGCTTGCAGGAGGCATGATCTTATTCTTTATACCATCAAGTCCTGCCGCCAAGCACACAGCCAGCACCAGATACGGATTTGCGGACGGATCCGGACTGCGCAGTTCGATTCTTGTAGATTCTTTTTTTCCGGCAGGAACCCGGATCAGCGGGCTTCGATTCGTCGCAGACCATGCGATATAAGCGGGTGCTTCAAATCCCGGAACCAGCCGCTTGTAAGAGTTGACCAGAGGATTCGTGACCGCCGCCATGCCCTTAATATGCTTCATCAGTCCTCCGATAAAATAGTAGGCCTCCTGACTCAGTCCAAGTGCATCCGATTCATCATAGAACACATTTTTACCATCCCGGGAAAGGGACATATTAATATGCATACCCGACCCGTTGATGCCCTCCCTGGGCTTTGGCATAAAGCTGGCATGAAGGCCGTGACGCTTCGCAATCGTTTTTACTGCCAGCTTAAAGGTCATGATATTATCAGCCGTATTCAGGGCCTCATCATACCGGAAATCGATCTCATGCTGTGCCGGTGCCACCTCATGATGCGATGCTTCAATTTCAAATCCCATATCCTCCAGGGTCAGTACCATATCACGTCTGGCATTTTCTCCCAGATCCACAGGACCGAGATCAAAGTATCCCGCCTTCTCATGGGTGATCGTCGTCGGCTGTCCGTTATCATCTGTATGGAACAGGAAAAACTCACACTCCGGCCCCACATCAAATGAATATCCCATGTCTTCTGCCTCTTTCACCGCTTTTTTCAGGATATATCTGGGATCTCCTTCAAATGGCTGACCGTTCGGGCGGTAGACATCACAGAGCAGCCTTGCCACCTTTCCCTGCTGAGGCCGCCATGGAAAAACTGCCAGCGTATCAATATCGGGATACAGATACATATCAGACTCCTCGATACGCACAAACCCTTCGATACAGGAACCGTCAAACATACACTGGTTATCCAGTGCCTTTTTTAACTGACTGGAGGTAATCGCTACATTTTTCAGAGTACCAAACATATCTGTAAATTGAAGACGGATAAACTCTACATCCTCTTCCTGAACCAGGCGTATAACATCCTGCTTTGTATTCTTCATCATTCATTCTCCTTTATGATTTGTTGTAACTGTTCAGAGTCATGCAGAGGCGATTTTGCGAATGGCCTCTAAACAATAAAAAAGGTGCCCTTAATACACTAAGAACACCTTTGTCCTGATTAAATAATAACAATGAACCGCCACTTTGTCAACTCACTGCTTTTTTTATTATTTCAATGACCGGGGGCTTCGGGTTTTTATGTGACTTTCGCTTCGCTACACTCACAAAAAACACCTCGAACTGACTAACGTGTGAAAAGTAACGGGCTTCGCACATATTTAAAGCCCGATGACCACGCCTCTCCTACGACCACACCGTTTTTGCTGGATGAACAGTGTGCCACCAGAAGGCTTCCATCGTCATTTTTTCCGATCACAAGGCCTACGTGGTTCTGGTCACCAGCTGCCGGTGAATCGTAAAATACGAGATCTCCCGGTCTGGCATTTCCACTTTCTACCATTTCGGATGCATTCCACTGCGTCGTTGTATGGTTCCCGATTCCTCCGTCGGTGCCGCCAAGCCCATTATAGAAGGACCAGCAGACAAAGCCGCTGCAATCCAGGCCGTAGCGTCTTGTGCTTCCGGTGGACTTACTGCCTGCTGCCGTGACCGTCGCAGGATCCCCCCACATGGAGTCCCAGCCGATAGCATAGGATTTCCCGCCCCAGAAATATCCGACTTTTCCTACCAGACTGCAGGCCGCAGCAACGATGGCAACGCGTTCTTCTGATACATCTTCTCCCACCTCACCGCGGACAAATCCTTTCGAAGCAGTTACGATGGCACACAGCTTCCTGCACTCGCCTTCCGTGTATTTTTCAAGGATCTCCCGTTCTTCACTGCCCAGATTCTTAAGCTCTGCGTAATCGTCTGCATACAGCGGACAGATCTCCTGTTCAAGATCCACCTCTTTTGACAATTTCTTCGTAATACTTGAATCACTGCGGATATTCATCAGGAAAAAGAGCTTTTCCAACTCCTCCTTTGTATCCCTCCCCAGCGTCAGCTCCCTGCTTGCTGCTTCCATACGGCTGCGCAAAACATACACAGCCAACACATCCTGCCAGTTTCCAGCTACGAAATCTTCCGGTTTTTCCAGCCACTGACAAAAATCCTGTTCGATCTCATCCATGACTTCCGGAAAATCATCCTCAAAGGTCAGGCCGTATACCGAGGCAAGTTCATCGAGGTAAATCCCGTTTCCCGCAATAATATTTGTCGTCAGATCTGCATTGACATCCGAATGATCCTCCTGCACGATTTCCCTGCTTTCCTCCGGCTTCTCAATCACCTTCAGTTCCTCATCCGGACGGTTCGTGTCCACAATCTGAATCTTCTTATCTGCATCAGACCTGGTATCCTCCGTTTCCGAAGTAGTCTCACTGGTACTCTCCGTCTGTTCCGATTCCGTCCCGTTTTCCGTCTGTCCGTCAGTCTCAGATGTCTTTTCTGTTTCTGTCTCGGACTCTGAATCTGATTCCGCCTGAGTTTCCTGACCGGATTCCGTCTGGGTTTCTTCCTCTGATCCGACCTGAGTTTCCCCTTCTGATCCTGTCTGCTTCTCTCTATCTGCCTCTGAAATCTTTGTTTCCTGCTCTTTCTCTTTGTGGACACTCGTCTGATTACCTGCTGCAATCGCTGTCAGAGGTGTCTGTAACACCATGGTTCCGACCATCGCCAGACATCCTATCATCTTCCTGACTCTCTTAAAATCCATATAGCTGCTCCTTACTGATGCCCCTCTTCAAACGTACACTAAAATGTAAAAAACTTCCTCTCCATTATAACAGCTTTTTTTCATAATGCAAGAAAATCACAAAGATTTCACCGAACCATTATTTCCACTTAATGCTGTAGATTCCATTCACAGAGGAATCCTTCACCGAGCGGTATACCTTGAGATAATACGTTCCTCTCGGAAGATTCTTACCAAGAGTTGTCTGAATAGTTGCGCTGCCACTTCTGTAAATCGTATAGGTTCCCCGGATTCCCGCGCTTTTACTGGGAACGAGTGTCGCATAAAGCGAACGATTGGACAGGCTGTCAAATTCCAGCTTTATCTTGGCAGGGCTCTTTAATGTAATCTTATACCAGTCTGTCTTCTTTGCAGATTCTCCAATGGCGACAACGCCATATCTGGTGGCACCTTTCTTAAGGCTTACCGCCTTTTTCTGCGTTTTTCCACTCTTCTCAACGATCTTCTTAAACTGCGTGTTTAATATGAAAGTATTAGGGGTCTGAATCTTAATCTGATAGGTACCTTTATTTATACCAAAAACGGCTGCTTTCATAGACTCCACTGAACTCATGGCATTGATATATTCTGTGGTCAGTACCTTCCCTCTGGCATTGCAAAGAGAGACATTGACTCCCAGATAATAATTGCCGCCGGCAATTGCTGTTGCCGATACTGTAAGCGTACCGGGATTCTTTACGGTAAACCGGTAACAATGGGTGATACTTCCGTCCTGGTCCGTATTGGTATACACCTGACCGAGCGCCAGATTTTCCACCTTATCCGCTGCAAGCACTGTCATTCCTGACAGTAACATCATCAGGCAAAGCGCTGCTGCCAATCCTGCCAGCCGCTTCCAGATCTTTTTTTCTCTCATATTCATCTTCTCCATTTCTTTTTTCATGATATTCCCCGGAGGATTTTATCCTTTCCCCGGAGGGTTCATGATATAGGAAATTCGAAGGAATTTCCTATATCATGAAAAAGCCCGCAAATCCATTTCTCTGCGGGCTCATCTTTTGTATCGATCCTGGATTATACTCTTGACAGATACTCACCTGTTCTGGTGTCGATCTTCAGCTTGTCACCGGTTTCCACAAACAGCGGAACATATACAACAGCCCCTGTCTCAACAGTAGCAGGTTTTGTAGCTCCCTGTGCGGTATCGCCCTTGAATCCGGGTTCTGTCTCAGTAACTTCGAGCTCTACGAATAATGGCGGCTCTACTGCAAATACGTTTCCATTGTAGGAGCAAACCTTTACAGACTCATTCTCTTTAACAAATTTCAGAGCATTGCCGATCACTTCTTCGCCGAGTGCAATCTGCTCATAAGACTCCATGTTCATAAAATGGAATAAGTCTCCGTCACTGTACAGATACTGCATCTCTGCCCTGTCAATACGTGCCTGCGGGAACTTTTCTGTCGGGCGGAAGGTTTTCTCCACAACACCGCCGTTGATAATATTTTTCAGCTTTGTACGAACGAAAGCAGCGCCTTTACCTGGTTTTACATGCTGGAACTCAAGAATCTGCATGATGTTTCCCTCAATCTCCAGTGTAATGCCATTTTTAAAATCTCCTGCTGATATCATCTGATATTCCTCCTTAAAAATATACACCGGGAATCATTTCTCCATTCCCATACTTATGAATTATTCTATAATAAAATCTCTCTTTTTTCAACTGTTTTTTACAGCTCGATCAATTCTTTTGGCGAATGAGTGAAATTTCTGCATCCATCTGCCGTAACGCACACCAGATCCTCGATCCTTACACCGCCGAATCCAGGCAGGTAAATTCCCGGTTCCACAGTCTGGATCACATTCTCCCGAAGCACCTCATGACATTTGGGTGAGAGCCTTGGCTCTTCATGGATAAACAGTCCCACACTATGTCCCAGTCCGTGACCGAAGTATTCTCCGTAGCCTGCTTCTGCGATCACCCTGCGCGCCACGGCATCGACTTCACTTCCGGTCATTCCCGCTCTGATCACCTGAAGCGCGGCAAGCTGTGCTTCCAGTACGATACGGTAAATCTCTTTCTGCTTCCCGTCAGCTTTTCCCACAACGATCGTCCTGGTCATATCGGAACAGTAGCCTTCGTAAACACAGCCGAAATCCATTGTCACAAAATCCCCGGCTTCGATCTTCTTTTCTGACGGGATCGCATGGGGCATGGCCGAATGGAGGCCGGAAGCCACGATCGTATCAAAGCTGTTTCCCACAGCCCCCGCTTCCTTCATATAATAATCAAGCTTCGCCGCGATCTCAAGCTCTGTCACACCCGGACGGATATCTGAAAGGATCCTTGTAAACGCCTGATCACCGATCGCTTCTGCCCTTGCCAGACTGGCAAGCTCTTTCTCCGTTTTCACAATGCGCAGTCTGTTCAGTTCCTCCCCCGCCGGTATCCAGCAGATATCAGGACACGCTTCCCTAAGCTTCATGAAATCTCCATAGATGAGATGCTGATCCTCAAACATCAGACTCGAGGCTTGCGTCTCCCTGATCAGCTCCGCAAGAAGAACGCCATAGCCTCTCTCACCACCGGCTTCCATCACTTCAAAACCTGCCGCTTCTGCTTTTGCCTGTGTCGTATAACGGGAATCTGTCAGCAGAACCTTACGTCCCGGCGTCAGAAACAAATACCCGGTCGCTCCCCGGAAACCGCTCAAATATCTCATATTGTATCCATCGGATACCAGAATGGCATCTGCATGTCCTTCCTTCTTCCAGATGTTATCCAGCATATTCCAGAACCTCCTTTACAATCTGCAAAACACTTTTTCTGTCCGTAGCGATCCTTTCGTCCGCCACACTGTCATAAATTTCCCCTCTGGCATCCATCAGCTCGCGGATCCTTTTCTGCAGCTCCTCTCCCTGAAGCAGCGGTCTGGTATCATCCCCCTGAAGCCTTTCAGTTAGTGTTTCCACCTCTGCGGTCAGATAAACCACCCTTCCCAGCTTCTTTAAATACTCTCTGTTTACGGGACGCACCGGCAGGCCTCCGCCCACGGCAATCACACTCTGCTCCTGTCCATGCATGAGCTGCTCCAGCGCTTTCGTTTCCAGTTCCCGGAAATACTCCTCCCCGGATTCCCTGAAAATATCGCTGATCTTCCTGCCTGTCTGCTCTTCGATCATCGTATCCGTATCCACAAGACTGCAGTTCAATGCTTCCGAGAGCGCTTTTCCCACACTGCTCTTCCCGCATCCCATAAATCCGATTAAAATGATATGCTTCATGATTTTTTCCTCTGCTTTTCATAAAAACATAGAACGATCTTTTCCAGATACCGTTTGAGTACGATCTGGATCTCCTCCTTCGGATGAATCGGCTGAACCAGAATCGTCCGTATACCGGCTCTCTTCGCCCCATAGATATCCGTAAAGAGCTGATCCCCCACAAAGAGGGTATCCTCTACCGTACAGCCCATCTGTTCCATTGCCTTCCGATAGCTCTTTACTCCCGGCTTGTGCGCATTCTCAATGTACTTTGTTCCCACTGCCTCTGCAAAAGGTGCCACACGCGGAAGCTGATTATTGGAAATCAGACAGGAGTCCATTCCCAGACTGCGCAGATGGGCAAACAGCCGGATGGCACGTTCATCCGCCGGCGCACCGTGAGGTACCAGCGTATTATCGATATCAAACAAAACCCCTCTGTATCCCTGCGCCCGCAGTCCGTCAAAATCAATGCTATATACCGATTCCAGATATTCGTCCGGATAAAAACACTTAAACATCATCCTTCCCCTTCTATCTCTGCCGGTAGGTGCCCAGAAAGCACGAAAGCTTATTCGTTGCCTCTTTCAGCTGTGCAAGCTCCGGCAGATAAACGATCCTGAAGTGATCCGGTGTCTTCAGATTGAATCCGCCGCCGTGAACCAGAAGAACCTTCTGTTCCTTCAGAAAATCCAGACAGAACTGTTCATCATCGCTGATGTTAAATCTTTCTGTGTCGATCTTTGGAAAGATATAAAATGCCGCATCCGGCTTTACGGCAGAAATCCCCGGAATGTCATTCAGCGCGTGATAAATGAATTCCCTCTGTTCATAGATCCTTCCGCCCGGAAGGAGCATCGGATCTGTCTCATTCACCTGCGACAGAGCAGTTTCCACAACCGCCTGTGCCGGAACATTGGAACAGAGACGCATGGAAGAGAGCATATTCAGACCCTCTATGTATCCCTTCACCCTGGACTTGTCACCGCTTAAGCACATCCATCCCAGACGGAACCCGGCGATCTTGTGGGACTTGGAAAGTCCGTTCATCGTAATGCAGAAAAGATCCGGCGCCAGTGAGGCGATCGAAACGTGTTTCTTCCCGTCCATGACCAGACGGTCATAGATCTCATCCGCAAAAATGATCAGCTCGTGCTCCCTGGCTACATCCACGATCTGCTGCAGCACCTCCTCCGGATACAGTGCCCCGGTCGGATTATTCGGGTTGATCACAACAATTCCCTTGGTGCGGTCTGTGATCTTTCTCCGGATATCCTGTATATCCGGATACCAGCCGGACTGTTCATCGCACACGTAATGCACCGGCTTTCCTCCCGCCAGATTCGCGGCTGCCGTCCAGAGCGGATAATCCGGAGACGGCATCAGGATCTCATCCCCGTTATTTAACAGCCCCTGCATGACCATGACGATCAGTTCGCTGACGCCGTTGCCCGTATAGATATCATGAATTCCCACATTCGGGATATTCTTTTTCCGGCAGTATTCCTGGATCGCTCTTCTTGCCGAGAGCAGTCCTTTCGAATCGGAATAGCCTTCTGTATTCCTTAAGTTCTCTGCCATGCTCTGTATAACCGCATCCGGTGCCTGAAATCCGAAAGGCGCCGGATTGCCAATGTTCAGTTTTAAAATAGGGATCCCGTTTTCCTCCATGCGGGCCGCCTCTTCTACGACCGGTCCCCTGACATCGTAGCAGACATTGTCCAGCTTGGTTGACTTTTCAAATATCCTCATATGATTTCCCCCTTTTCACTTTTGTTGTATTAGTATATACCATTCCTTTTTTTCGCACAAGAAAAAAATGCAGTGCCGCCAGACACTGCAATAAAAATGTAACTGTTCAGAGCCATATATCCATTTTTTACAGACTTCTCAGTTTTTCCGAAAATGCGTGGGATAACGTCATTCTTCCGATATGGAACACCTCTCCGGTCATAAAGACACGCCAGTCTTCAGCGATCTCCACTTCCAGACATCCTCCGGGCATATGTACAAACATCTTGTCATCCGTCATGCCCATCCGATAGGCTGCTCCTGCCGCCGCACAGGCATTGCTCCCGGCTGCCAGTGTGTATCCGGCGCCTCTTTCGTAAATCTCGATCTGAATGTTGTTGCTGTCGATCACCTTTAAGATCTGCGTATTCACCCGGTTCGGAAAGCAGGGTGCCGTCTCGGAATAGCGACCGATATGACAAACCATCTCTTTTGAGATATGCCGCATCGGGATGATACAGTGAGGATTTCCGATGGATACACAGGTGGAGAGATAAGGGATCCCTCCAAATTCAATCTCCTCCTCTACGACCTCGCGCCGTTCCCCGGTCATGGGAATCTCGTCGCTCCAGAAGGAGAGTCTGCCCATGGAGATCTTCAGACGGCTTCCCTCTTCGTTCTGATAGAAGGCCTCGACCTCCCCGCTCTTTGTCATAAACTTCAGATGGTTTTTCTGGATATATCCTCCATCCTTCAGATATTTTGCGAAGATACAGATGCCGTTTCCGCTGTTCTCTGCTTCGCTTCCGTCCGGATTGTAGATGCTGACGTGGATTCCGTCCTCCTGAAACACCGGTCCCACAAGAATCCCATCTGCCCCCACACCGAAATTCCGGTCGCAGATGGTACGGATCGTTTCTCCTTTCAGCTCCATCTCATTCTTTTCCGGATCATACACCAGATAATCATTTCCCAGTACATGATATTTTTCCAATACAAAATTCATAGATTCCGCCTCCTGTCTCTCAATATCTACAGTATACTCGCATTTCAGGGAAATGAGAAGATATTTCTGAAAATGTATTCCTGTTTGCTACCCGGACGCGGATGAGGCATGCGTTGTTACACGCAAACCGGGGCAACATTCCGCCGAACTAACTGCTAACTCCGACTAAGACGCTCCGGAAGAGCCGTCGCGCCTAAGTCTGCGTAAGCAGTGGATTTCGTCTCCATTAAAAGCGCCCCTGAAATGGTTTGCTTAGCAACAACGCATGCCTCACCCGCTGTGTATTGATATGCCTTAGTAACGTATTGATAAAATGAGCCAAGGGACAAATAGACATAAAATACATGCTTGCATGTATTTTTAAATCTATGGGTCCCGCAAAACATGAGCAAGTAGCCATTTTTCGCAGAAAAATGAGCGGATTGCGAATGTTTACGTCGATTTTGAGAGTGCGAAGCACGGAAAAATCAACGTAAGGCTCATTTGTCGGATAACTCATAAAATATTAACATCATGCAAAATCAAACAGCGACAGCTGATTTGACTCCGGCAGGTCTCCCAGCAGTCCCAGGTCTCCCATCAGGTCGATGACGGTCTTGCTCACCTTTGTGCGGCTGCGGAAATCATCTTTTGATAAAAAGGGTCCGTTCTTTGCCGCTTCCACTACAGCCTCTGCCGCCTTATCTCCCATACCGTCGATGCTGCTTAAGGAAGGCATCAGCTTGCCATCGATGATCTGGAAACGGCTTGCCTCGGCTCTGTAGATATCGATCGGTGTGAAGGAGAAGCCTCTGGCATACATTTCACGGACGATCTTCATGTCCTTTACGGTATCCTGTTCCTTATTCGTCATCGCGTCGCCCTTGCTCTGATACAGCTTCATATAATACTCCAGCTTCTCCGGTCCCTGGCACATCAGCTCGTAGCTGAAGGCGGAGGCACGGATGCTGAAGTAGGCCGCGTAGTAAGCCAGAGGGTAGAATACCTTACAGTAGGCGATCCGGTAGGCCATCATGACGTAGGCTGCCGCATGCGCTTTGGGGAACATGTATTTGATCTTCTTACAGGACCACACGTACCAGTCGGGCACCCCGTGCTTTGCCATTTCTTCTTCCCACTGGGGCTTCAGTCCCTTTCCCTTTCGCACGCTCTCCATGATGGTGAAGCTCTCCTCACTGTCAAGTCCCATATGGATCAGATAGGTCATAATATCGTCACGGGTACAGATGGCTGTGGAGATCGTGGCCTTTCCCTCCTGGATCAGGGTCTGGGCATTTCCCAGCCACACGTCCGTGCCGTGGGACAGTCCGGAGATACGCACCAGATCCGAGAAGGTCTTCGGCTTTGTATCAACGAGCATCTGGATAACGAACTCCGTACCAAACTCCGGGATTCCCAGTGCCCCCAGGGGACAGCCTCCGATCTGCTCCGGTGTGATGCCAAGTGCTCTCGTACTGGTAAACAGAGACATGACCTCCTGGTCATCCAGCGGGATCTTCTGGGCATCCAGACCTGTGAGATCCTCCAGCATACGGATCATGGTCGGATCATCGTGTCCGAGAATATCCAGCTTCAGAAGATTGTGATCGATGGAGTGATAGTCAAAGTGGGTCGTGATGATGTCTGTCGTCTGGTCGTTGGCCGGATGCTGGACCGGGGTGAAAGAGTAGATCTCCTCTCCCAGAGGCAGAACGATGATACCTCCCGGATGCTGTCCGGTGGTCCTCCGGACGCCCACACAGCCCTGCACGATGCGGTTGATCTCGCAGACACGCTTTCTCTGTCCTCTCTCCTCAAAATAATTCTTAACATAGCCGAAGGCCGTCTTGTCCGCCAGGGTACCGATGGTTCCCGCCCGGAAGGTCTGTCCCTTTCCGAAGATAACCTCCGTGTACCGGTGGGCATTTCCCTGATAGTCTCCGGAGAAATTCAGGTCAATATCCGGCTCCTTGTTTCCCTTGAATCCCAGGAAGGTCTCGAACGGAATATCAAAGCCCTCCTTGATCAGCATCGCCCCGCAGTTCGGGCAGATCTTATCCGGCATGTCGCAGCCGGCACCTCCGGTATATGCCTTTACCTCTTCCGAATCAAATTCCGAATAATGGCACTCTTTGCAGTAGTAATGGGGACTCAGCGGATTTACCTCCGTGATTCCCGCCATCGTCGCCACGAACGATGAGCCGACGGATCCTCTAGAACCTACCAGATAGCCATCCTCATTGGACTTCCACACCAGCTTCTGGGCGATGATATACATCACGGCGAATCCATTGGATATAATGGAATTCAGCTCACGCTCCAGCCGCTCCACCACCACATCCGGAAGCTCATCCCCATAGATCTCGTGTGCCCGGTTGTAACAGATGGTCCGCAGCGTCTTGTCAGAATCCGGGATGACAGGCGGACATTTATCCGGGCGGACCGGGGAGATTTTCTCACACATATCTGCGATTTTATTGGTGTTGGTGATGACGACCTCCTCCGCCTTCTCACTTCCCAGATAGGAGAATTCCGCCAGCATCTCCTCTGTGGTGCGCAGAAACAGAGGCGCCTGGTCATCCGCATCGGTAAAGCCTTTGCCTGCCATGATGATCCGGCGGTAGACCTCATCCTCAGGATTCAGGAAATGCACATCGCAGGTAGCCACGACCGGTTTTTTAAACTGCTCCCCCAGTTTTACGATCTTTTTGTTGATCCCCATCAGGTCTTCCCGGGAGGTCACATTTTCAATCCTTTCGCTCTGGATCATGAATTCATTATTTCCCAGCGGCTGGATCTCCAGATAATCATAAAAATTCACCAGCCGGGCGATCTCCTGCTCCGATCTCCCGTCCAGGATCGCCTGATACAGCTCGCCCGCCTCGCAGGCGGAACCAATCAGCAGTCCCTCCCTGTTTTCCAGAAAGACACTTTTCGGGATCAGCGGTCTTCTGTGGTAATAATCCATATGGGACAGTGACACCAGGCGGTACAGATTGACACGCCCCGTATCATTCTTTGCCAGGATAATGGCATGATGGGAGGGCAGCTTCTTCACCTGATCCTTCGAATTTCTGCCGAGCTCATTGACATCATCAAGGTTCACAGCATCCCGCTCCTTTAGCATCTCCACAAATTTCACGAAAATCTCCGCCGTGCAGCCCGCATCATCCACTGCACGGTGATGGTTTTCCAGAGAGATATGAAGTGCCTTTGCCACTGTGTCCAGCTTAAAACGTCCAAGCTGCGGAAGCAGCACACGGGCCAGTGCCACCGTGTCCACACTGGTAAATTCCCGTTCAAGCCCGAGCCGCCTGCAGTTTTCCTCGATAAAGCTCATATCAAAGGCGGCATTGTGGGCTACCATGACTGCCCCTTCGCAGAATGTGAGAAACTCCGGAAGGATCTTCTCAATCACCGGCGCATCAAGAACCATTTCATCATTGATGCCTGTCAGTTCCTCGATGCGGAAGGGAATCGGCACCTCCGGGTTTACGAAGGTGCTGAATCGATCCGTAATACACCCGTTTTCCACTTTCACGGCTCCGATTTCAATGATCTTATTTACACTTGGACTGAATCCCGTCGTTTCCAGGTCAAACACTACATACGAATCCTCCAGGCTCTGGCTGCGGGAATGAACGACGATATCTTTCAGGTCATCCACCAGATACGCCTCCACTCCATAGATCACCTTAAAGTCACTGTCCGGGGGAACGGCATGATTGGCATCCGGGAAGGACTGGACAACACCGTGGTCGGTGATCGCGATCGCCTTATGCCCCCATGCCATCGCACGCTTCACGATATCCTTTACATCGGAAACACCGTCCATATCGCTCATCTTCGTGTGGCAGTGAAGCTCCACCCGCTTCTCCGGACTGTTATCCTGTCTGCCCTCACGGAAATCCGGGATCTTCCTGATTCCCACTACAGAACCGATGGTAAGCTGCCCGTCAAAACGGTCGATCGTCGTCACACCCTTCATCTTCACAAAGGCGCCCTTCTTCACACCCTCCAGGATCTCTGCTACCTGATCATTTCTGGCAAACATTTTCACAACGATGGTATCCGTAAAGTCTGTTATTTCTATAATAATGATCGTTTTCTCGTTGCGGATCTCTCTCGTTTCCAGTGACTGGATCTGCCCGCGGATCACGACCTCACCCATCTCGCCCTGAATCTGATCGATCGATATCGCATCCTCTTCAAAGTCACGCCCGTAGACCACATCCGGATGATCCGAACGCCGGACACTGCGGTAGCCGTCTCCACCGGCATAACCGCCGCGTTTCTTCTGGAAACCTTCTTTTTTCGTATTCTCAGGGTTCCCGGATGATGCCTTCTTTTTCTCCTCCGGCTTCTTCGCGGCTTTCTCCTGCTTTTCTTTCTTTCCGGACTCTTTCGCCTCTGCTGCGGAAGCTTTGCCTGTTTCTTCCACGGCTCCTCCCGGAATTTCCCCCGTAATCTCCTCAGTGGAACCGGAGGTCATCTTGCTTAAGACCGCCTGCACCTCCTGCCTGATACGGATCTCACTGTTCTTTCTTGCCCTGCTTTCTTTCGGTTCCTTCATGTCCAGATGAATTTTAAAGGAAAGTCCGCAGCGCTCGCAGAAGATCTTTTCCAGGATACGGATCAGCTCTTCTGCCTTTCCCTCTGCGACTACCGTGCGCTCCACCGTCATATTCAGGCTGTCCTCACCGGTAAACTCACATTCCGCCTGCCGGAACATATTGTACTCCAGGATACTGTATTCCTTCAGTTCCATCAGGATACTGTCCCTGTAAACAGGCATCAGCTTCTCAGCTGTATACTGCCTGGAGAGATGAAACTTCTCCAGCAGTTTAATCTCAATATTCGCACCCGGAAAGAACTGCTCCTTGATCGCCCGCTCCACGGCATAAATATATTTCTTGTGGATCAGCTTCTCACTGCTTATGTAGACACGCATTCTGTCTCTGACAGAAGTAACGGTTACTTTCGTAACCGTTACCTGTTCAAAAAGAGCCTGTGCCTGTCCGCTGATCTCCAGATTCGGAAATACTTCAAAAAATGCTTTTGCCATTTCAATTACCTGTTTTCGTCAAATTTCAGGATCTCTTCCCGGAGTGCCGAAAGCAGCTGGTCTTCCGGCACTTTCCGGATCACTTCGCCTTTGCGGATCAGCAGGCCCTCGCCTTTTCCGCCGGCGATCCCAAGGTCTGCCTCCTTTGCCTCTCCCGGTCCGTTTACCACACAGCCCATCACGGCTACTTTCAGGTTCTTCGGAATATCCTCCACCATGTTTTCCACCTGGTTGGCAAGGCCGATCAGGTCGATCTGCGTCCGTCCGCAGGTCGGACAGGAAACCACCTCGATGCCGCCCTTTCGAAGTCCCAGGGTGCGAAGGATCAGCTTTGCAGACTTGATCTCCTCTAACGGGTCACCGGTAAGCGACACCCGGATCGTATCTCCGATTCCCTGCGACAGGATGATGCCAAGGCCCACGGCAGATTTGATATTTCCCGACAGAAGTGTGCCGGATTCCGTGATTCCCACATGCAGCGGATAATCTGTCTTTTCCGCGATCATCTCATGGGCTCTGGCACACATCATCACATCCGAGGATTTGATACTGATCACCAGATTCTCATAACCCATATCCTCGATCAGATGTACCTTGTCCAGAGCGCTTTCCACAATTCCCTCTGCCGTCACACCATGGTACTTTTCCACCAGCTCTTTCTCCAGAGATCCGCTGTTGACGCCTACCCGGATCGGGATATTCCTCTCCCTTGCCACATCCACCACGGCTTTCACTCTGTCACTGCTTCCGATATTCCCCGGATTGATCCGGATCTTATCCGCCCCGTTCTCCATCGCTGCGATCGCCAGCCGGTAATCAAAATGAATATCCGCCACCAGAGGAATATGGATTTCCTTCCGGATCTCTCCCAGGGCTTTCGCCGCCTCCATGGTCGGCACGGCACAGCGGATGATATCGCAGCCTGCCGCCTCCAGACGCAGGATCTGCTCCACGGTCGCCTTTACATCTTCGGTCTTTGTGTTTGTCATGGACTGAATCAGCACCGGGTTCCCGCCGCCGATGACCCTGTTACCGATCTTTATTGCTTTTGTGTGTTCTCTGTACATATTTTTTCCTCCACTTTCATCCGGATATTCTGCTCTTCGTTCATTTTCATGATGCCTTCGTTACTGTTCTGAGAAGTCATGTTTTCCCTATCATAACACCAGAAGCAGAAAAAAACAATGGCTGTAAAAAGTAACCATTTTAGCATTGAAACCTCCCGCCGCTCATGAGATAATGACACCTATAGGAAACAGGGAGATTATCTGCTGTTTTACTGCAAGGAAAGGAGTTAAACACATGAAAAAGAAAAAAGGAAAACGTCTTTTTTCATCGGTTCTGTCGGCGGCGATGATCCTGTCAGCGGTACCCGCACTTCCGCCCGTTCTTGCTGCGGAAGAGATTGTGGCTTTTACGGACCGGGTGAGCAAAGAAAGTGACGTCTTTACGTATCACAGAGACTTTTCAAAGGGTCTTGAGAATTTTGTAAAGGTTTCTTCGGACGGAACACTGGAGGCCGGCGAATCATCTGCCTCCATGTCGGGAAACGGGATTTTTATTGATCAGAATTCCGTATCTGTAAAAAACACAGAGGTGGAATTCACCTTCAATCCCAAAAATGTAAGCTGCGATTACGGTGTGATCCTGCGCTATGTAAGCCCTCAGGAATATCTCTACGTGGGTCCTGCCAGCCAGAATAACCAGCACTACACCAACTGGGGAGTCTACAACCAGAACGGAAAGGTTGCAGATATCAGTGATGCGGGCTTTATCCTGGATGGACGCACCACCCCCTATAAGATCAAAGTCCGTGCTGTGGAGAATGTGATCACCGTTTTCATCGACAATGAAGTGATCTATTCCAAAGCGGTAAACAATATCACACAGAATGCCGGAAAGATCGGCTTTCGCACGACCCGGTACACCGGCATGGATGTTTACGAATTTACCCAGCGGGACGCCCAGAAGCTGCAGGCTGCTGCCACAGCGGCAGAAACCGCCTCGATCTCCTCTGAGGCAATGACCGTCTCCATGGACGGAGATTTCCCTCGCGTGATTTCGTATACCCTGAAGAGCGGCTCTGTCGTCCCCGGTCAGGAAACACCACTTTACTATGTGGAGATCAATAACAGGATCTATGACAATGCCCGCGTGACATCCAAAGCATCGTCAGATGGCATGATCTACCACATGGAGATTCCGGAGGAGAACTCTTCCGATATCCGATATGCTTTTGATGTCTCCTATACGGTAACGGGAAATGTCCTGGAAATGAAGCTATTACATATTCAGGATGAAAAGAATCCCATTTACACCATCAATTTTCCGGAGCAGAGCATGGTCTCCATGGCAAGCACTGCCCCGAACGCTCAGCTGAGGGTCAATAACTTTCAGGCAGAAACAAAATCGAACCTTTCCGCAAGAGCGGCGCAGGGCGGATTCTCCGAAACCTCTCTTGCTGTCTTAAGCTGTGACAATGCCGCTGCCGCTATAAGCGGAGAATCCTACAAAAACCGGAAAGAAATCGCCTATAAGACGACCGACTGCGGAGATCATACCTCTACCGGACTGTGGCTGAACGAATTCACCTACCGGGGTGTGGACGGCGAGATCGAGATCCGGGAGCCCCGGGCGAGGGCTGCCGTTGTCGGCGACAGCAACAGTGATGGAAAGATCGACTATCAGGATGGAGCCATCGCGCTCCGTGATCTGTGCATGGAAAGAAAAACAGGTGCCGATGTGGTAACCTCCACCTGGCCTATGATCGCCATGAATGTAGGCTCAGAAGCCCAGTACCCGTTCCTCCGGATCCTGGATAATATCAAAAAAGTCAGTCTGGCAACCGACGGTTTTGGCCAGAATGTAATCATCAAGGGCTATCAGTCGGAAGGACATGACGCCTCTCATCCGGATTTTGCCAATTACAATCAGAGAGCCGGAGGACTGGAGGATTTCAACACGCTTTTGGACTGTTCAGAGGATTACAATGCCAAAGTAGGTATCCACATCAACCACACCGATGTCTATCCGGAGGCACCCCAGTACGGCAAGCTGGCTTCCAGCCTCGGTGCCTGGTCCTGGTATGATTCCTCCGTGGGAACCATCCGCGAGAATGATGATCTGGACAAATCAGAAAACGGCCTTGACGGAAGGCTGGCAAAGCTCTTTGATACAGATACACAGAACCGGCTGGATACCGTCTATGTGGATGTGTTTTTCGGAACACGCTGGCCGATGTACAAGCTGGTTGACAATATCAACCGCCGGAATATAGTGCTGGGAACGGAATACGTCGATGAAATGGTATCCTACAGCGCATTTGCCCATCATATTGGTTCGGATTTCGGCGGTGCAGGCAATCTGGTACGGTTTGTAAATCACAATCAGGCGGATATCTTCACCAGCCACCAGCTCTTCCGCGGAGCAGACAGCCGGAACAATGAGCAGATCGGTATCAACGGATGGCAGGGAGCAAAGAACCTGAATACGGCACTGACTGCTTTTTACACAAAGATCCTCCCGAACAAATATCTGGCGAATTTCCCGGTCATGCAGTATGAAAATGATACAAAGGCTGTACTGGGTACCGGCGGTGAAGTGGTCACACAGATGGTAAACGGTGTGAATGTCATCACAAAGGATGGTAAGAAGATAGCCGAGGGAAATCTGATGTTTATCCCGTGGAATCCGAAGGCCGAGGAGAAAATCTATCACTACAATCCATCCGGCGGCACTTCCACCTGGGATCTTCCGGATTCCTGGGGTACTGTCAGCAGCGTGAAGCTCTACCGTCTCTCCGATAAAGGAAAGACTCTTGCCGATACCCTTACCGTGTCGGGCGGAAAGGTGACCATCCAGGCGGAAGCCGGGACCGGCTATGTGCTTTATCCCGGCCAGACGACACCGGATATGACTTCCGCAGATACCATGGAATGGTCCACCGGTTCTCCGGTAAAGGATATGGGATTTGATTCCCAGAGCTTCCGCTACTGGAAGAAGGATGTGGCTGCTGACCATATCGTGATCGAGAACAATGCCCTCGGCAACAGCCATCTGTACATTAAAGGAACAAAGGCAGGTGAAGTCAGCCAGGAAATCACCGGTCTGATCCCCGGCCAGTCCTACAGCGCATCCGTCTGGGCGATCACCGATGACGGAAGAAAGGCTTCCATTAAAGTGGACAACGCAGGTACGGTTCTGGAAAACTATATGACACGTTCCAATGTCACTTACGGCTATCACCATAACGACAAATACCAGACGAATGCACAGAGAATGTCCGTCCGTTTTACTGCGGTGTCCGATACTGCAACGCTGACGCTTGCTGCAGAACCCGGCAGCAGTGCATCCTCCGTTGTGGATTTTGACGATGTGCGCGTGATGAAATGCGGCTTGACAGATCCCGGAAAACATACGTATTTTGAAGACTTCGAAAACGTGGATCAGGGGCTCGGTATCTTCGTATCTACAGAATCCGACCAGTCTCATCTGGCACAGAGAAATCCGGTGAATCCGGAATACACCCCGGATGTGATCTCGGGAACCTACTCTCTGAAGGTCAGAGCGGGCGATTATATGCGTACGATCCCTTCTACGGTACGTTTTCTGCCTGAAACAGAGTATACCGTAAGACTCGAGTATAAAGCAGGCACCGCAAACGCTTTCACACTCGGCATCAGATCCGATAAGGCTTCCGAAGCCGGAGACACGGAACATGCTGTCCTTGCCACTGCTGCTTCCACCCTTGGAAATATGGCAAAGGGAACTCTGGAAGTAAAGTTTACTACCGGGGCATATGATGACTATTATCTTGACATCACCAGAAATGCCGGCACCGAATACAGCATCGACAATGTTTCCATCGATGGCACAAAGCCCATGAATGCGACGACCCTCGGAGAATTGATCGCTGATGCAAATGCTTTAAAGGAAAGCGATTACACACCGGATTCCTGGAAGGCGATCCGCGAGGCAGTTACACAGGCAGAAGCACTGCTGCGTCAGGAGAACCCTGACCAGGAGGATATCATAACTGTCTACCGGGCTTTGGATGCCGCTCTGTATGAAGCTGTAAAATATGCAGACAGGGAGCAGAAAGATCTGCTCGCTGCACAGGTAAACGCTCTGAAGGCGCTGCCTTCCGGCGACTACATCGCTGATTTCAAATGGCTGACTCTTCAGTACAGCCTGAAAGATGCAGAAACACTTTTAAAGGATGCCAAAGCAACCGCTCCTCAGATCGAAGAGATGCTCATCACTCTGGAAAGCGTCCGTCTGGAATTGCAGCCGGTCGTAGACCGCAGAGCGTTTCTGAATGTGCTCGCAAAGGCCGGTGCGGTTGACAGGAATACCGTGGTCGACGGCCAGGAGCTTCAGACGTTCCTTTCCGCACTGGAAGAAGCTTCCGCCCTCAACAGCAAGGCCGGTGTCACCGCACAGGAGATTTCCTCTGCATGTGCCAAACTGACAGCTGCCTATGAAGCCATTGTGCTCAAGGATACCCCTCTTGGTTCTATGATCTTCGATGTGCTGGAGAATCTTAGGGCTGAAAGAGAATACTTTACCGATGAGAACTGGACAGCTCTGCAGGAAGCAAAGAATCAGCTGGAAGCTCTGCGCACATCCTCCGGGGTTTCTGTCAGCGCATACTTTGCGATCCTGGAAAAACTGAATGCTGCCCTTGCCGGCCGACAGAATACTCCGGTACTCACGGACAGCCTGAAGCTGGATCCAGGAAGTTTTACCGTAACCTGTGACAATGAGAATCCGCTGGCCGGCAGCGAAGGCCCTGTTTCGCTGGCCTTTGACAATGACCCGGATACCTTCTGGCACAGCAATTACACCCCGGCTCCCCAGGCCCTTCCTGCAACCATCGACATTGACCTTGGAAGTCCCTGTGAGATCAACCGGTTCTCTTATCTGTGCCGTTCAGGCGGCGGAAGAAACGGAATGGTTACCGATTATGATCTTTACTATATGAACGCCGCATCCGGTCAATGGGTTCCTCTGGTGGAAGGCGGTTCCTTTAACAATGATCTTACCGTCGAGAAGGTATCCTTCAAACCGGTACAGACACAAAAGGTGCGGTTTGTCGTAAAGGAGGGTGTGGGCGGCTTCGGAAGTGCGGCTGAGCTTTCTGTTTACAAAAAGATCACCGATATGAATGCGCTGCAGCTTGCGATTTCAGATTTCGATGCTCTGGACCGGGATCTGTATACTCCTGAAAGCCTGGCCGAACTGGAAAAACAAATCCAGAGAGCCAGAATGCAGATCACAGATGTGAATACCTCTCAGGAAGCAGCTGATCTTCTTCTCCGTCTGATCGAGAGGGCAGAGGATGCCCTGGTTCCCGTTCCGACACAAACGGATCTGAGGATTCTGCAGGCCTGTATCCGGGATGCTGATACACTGCCCTTAAAGGATTACAAAAATACGGAAGCATTTGCAAAGGCTCTGACCACTGCGAAAGCAGTTCTGGCCAGTCCTTCCTCGCAGAAGGATGCCCGGGATGCGGCACTGACACTGTATGCAGCTCAGAAAGCACTGGTAAAGGCTGATACATCACAGCCTGATAAGCCATCCGCTCTTCTGGATCTGTCGAAGGCCGTGATCTCTCCGATCCCGGATATGGCTTATACCGGAAAAGCGATCACACCACAGCCGCGTGTGTCTCTGAATGGAAAGGCACTGACAAATGGCACGGACTATGTCCTTACTTTCCTTAACAATACCAATCCCGGAAAAGCATCTGTCCGTATCACCGGCAAAGGCAGTTATACGGGAAGCTGTACTGCTTTCTTCCGTATCGTCCCGAAAAAGGCAGTTCTGTCAAAGGCTCTGAAATATAAGACAAAGGCCCTGAAGCTGAGCTGGAAGAGGGATAAAAAGTCAGACGGCTATCAGATCTTCTGCTCCACCAGCAGAAAGTTCAGCGGAAAGGTGAAAAAGATCTCTGTAACAAAGAACAAGACAACCTCAAGCATCATCCGGAGCCTGAAGAGCAAAAAGACGTATTACGTGCGTATCCGTTCCTATAAGACCATCGACGGTAAAAAGGCATACGGGGCATTCAGTAAGACGAAAAAAGTAAAGGTGAAATAAAAGAAAAGCCTCGTAGAGGCGGTTTTGCGAATGGACTCTGAAATCCGTTGGGGTTTCCTGTAGAGAGAAAATGCCAGAGCATATTATGCCCTGGCATTTTCTATAAAAACATTCCGACAAAGGAGCCTGATCTATTTTATGACATGGATCCATCCTTCCGGCGCCTGAAGGCGTCCCATCTGGATACCGGTCAGCGTATCATACAGCTTCTGGGTAACCGGTCCCATTGCATCCATACCGCTTGGCAGGCAGATTTCTTTTCCGTGATCTACGATCTTTCCTACCGGAGAGATGACTGCCGCTGTGCCACACAGACCACATTCTGCAAAATCCTTCACTTCTTCGAAGAGAACCTCTCTCTCCTCTACCTCCAGTCCCAGATACTCCTTAGCCACATAGATCAGGGAGCGGCGTGTAATGGATGGCAGGATGCTTCCTGACTTCGGTGTCACCACCTTATTGTCTTTTGTAACAAAGATAAAGTTCGCACCGCCTGTTTCTTCTACCTTTGTTCTGGTAGCCGGATCGAGATACATATTCTCATCGTATCCCTCTTCATGGGCATTGACGATCGCATACAGGCTCATGGCGTAATTCAGACCGGCCTTGATATGTCCTGTTCCGTGAGGTGCCGCACGGTCAAAATCACTCACGCGGATCGTCAGCGGACGGACACCACCCTTAAAGTACGGTCCTACCGGTGTGGTAAACACACGGAACTGATACTCATCTGCCGGCTTTACCCCGATGACAGGATTCGTACCAAACATGTAAGGTCTGATATACAAGGTAGCTCCTGAACCATATGGCGGTACATAATCCGCATTTGCCTCTACCGTCCGGTGAACAGCCTCGATAAACCGCTCCTTAGGAAATACCGGCATTTCCAGTCTCTTGGCAGAATCGATCATACGCTCTGCATTCAGATCCGGGCGGAAAGTAACAATATGTCCATCCTCCGTGGTATAGGCCTTCAGACCCTCAAAGCAGGTCTGCGCATACTGCAGAACACCTGCGCACTCATTTAATACAACGTTTGCATCCTCTGTCAGAATGCCATCGTCCCATTTTCCATCCTTGAAATTAGAAACATATCTCATCGCGGTTTCCTGATATGCAAAACCGAGATTTGCCCAGTCAATGTCTTTTTTTGCCATATCTTATTCCTCCGTAATTCTTTTTACTTGCTCCATTATACCGCAATTTTTCCATTGTGAACAAAAAGTTTTTAAAAAATCTATTTTTTTCTCTCATACCTGATGAACCGGTATTCCAGATCGAAGTAGGTCTGCTCGTCACTCTCACCGGTAATCTCCCAGTCCTCCATATCATCCAGATTCGGAAACCATGCATCTGCTTCGTAGGTATGCTGGATTTTTGTCACATGTGCCACATCACAGTAAGGCAGCAGTTCTCTGTAAATACTGTCCCCTCCAATGACATAAATGTCCTCACTGTCATACGGTTCCAGCGCAGAAAGAAGCTCTTTGGCAGAGTGCACGATGATGGCATCCTTTACCTGATACTCCGTGTTCCTGGTCATCACGATGTTTGTTCTATTCTTTAATGGCAGTCCGTTCGGAAAGCTCTCCAGGGTCTTCCGTCCCATGACGACCACCTTTCCTGTCGTCGTCTCCCGGAAAAATTTCATATCCTGCGGAATACTCACCAGAAGCCGGTTGTCCTTTCCAATTGCCCATTTTTCATCTACTGCTACAATAAGATTCATCCTGTCCTTCCTTTCTTTTACGCCATAGCGGTTACTGTTCACTCCGGTCAGCTGCACTTACACCGCTATGGGTATATTTTTTATCTGGGGTCCTGTTACATAGTTTTCTACATGCAGGTCATCCACCGTAAACTGATAGAAATCCTTAATCTCCGGGTTCAGCCAGACCTTTGGCGCCGGATAAGGTGTCCGGGTGATCAGCTCCTGAACCATGGGCACGTGCCGGTCATAGATATGTGCGTCTGCGATTACATGAAGAAGCTCTCCCGCCTCCATATCACATACCTGTGCCATCATCATCAGCAGCAATGCATACTGGCTCACATTCCAGTTGTTGGCCGCCAGTACGTCCTGGGAACGCTGGTTCAAGACTGCATTCAGCGTCAGTCTGTCCTTTCCCTTCTCCTGTGTCACATTGAAGGTCATGCTGTAGGCACAGGGATAAAGATGCATTTCGTGCAGATCTGCATGGACGTAAATATTCGTCATGATGCGCCTGCTGTAGGGATTCTCCTTCAGATCATAAAGCACTCTGTCTACCTGATCCATCATCCCTTCCTTATAAAGATGCTTCACACCCAGCTGATAACCATAGGCTTTTCCGATGGAACCCTCCTCATCTGCCCAGGAATCCCAGATATGGCTGTTCAGATCCCTGACATTATTAGATTTCTTCTGCCAGATCCACAGGATCTCATCAAATGCACTTTTCAGTGCCGTCTTTCTTAAAGTAAGTGCCGGAAACTCCTTTCTCAAATCGTACCGGTTCACCACACCGAAGCGTTTGATGGTGTACGCCGACTCTCCGTTATCCTCCCAGACGGGACGCACCTTCTCACCTTCCGTACTCACACCATTCTCTATAATATCCTTACACATGGAAATAAATATCTGATCCGCATAGCTCATTTCCTGAAATCTCCTTCTTCATTATTATGTTAGTAACTGTTCAGAGTCATACAGATTTATAAATATTTGCCTTGGGGAGCCCTCTCACCGGAGGCAAATTCTATAAATCTATCGGGCGAGAGCAGCAGACATGTCTGTTACCTGCTGTCAGTTTCCAAGCCTCGCTACATTGGGATCTTCCGCAAATCCGGAAGCATTGTACAGAAACAGTACATCCGTATAATCCTTTCCCTCCATATATTCCCTCAGACTCTCATTAAAATACCTGAGATCCACGAAGTCCACCTCTGAAAAATCCCGGAAGGTAAAGGGCAGGAAACAGTGTGCATAAGAATCCTTGATCACGAGCAGCCGCCTGTCACTGCCATTTTCGATCGTCCCTTCCACCACCGGCTGGTTTCCTCCAAAATACAGGCTGTATTTATCCTTTGTCTGAAGCGCCTCCCAGTTGTACAGGTCTGTCTTCGCTTCTTTTCTGTTATACAGAAGCGAATAGGGTGCTTCGTCCTTCAGGCGGAAGATCTCGATGGAATCGTATCCCACATCACCGCCCACCTTCGCCTCGATGGTTCCCTGAAACTCCTCTGTCACCGTCTCGATCCGGTAATCCGAAAGGGAGGGAGGATTCAGGCCTTTTTCCCCTGCCCATGCCTCATACACATACCATGCCGCCAGTGTCTTCCAGTGATGATCCGTCTTGTAATAAAGATCTTCGCTGCTGTGCTCCTTTAACACTGCTTCACTGTCAAACCAGGTTCCCTCCGGAAGTGCCTCTTCGATCTGCTTCAGATAGACACTCTCGTCATAAGGAGACGCATAAGGTGGCAGCTTTTCCTTCAGGATATCCACTGCATTTGGCACCACCATCGCTGTCACATGGCCTTCTCCGTACCTGTCCTTCATCTCTTTCATAAAGTCAGCCAGGCTGCCGATATTCCTCCGGGCCGTATCCCCGGTAAAGCTGTCCGTATGCTTTTCGATCAGATACCCGTCCTTTGCAAAATAGATATCATTGCTCTCCTGCTTGAAGGTCGCCCGCTCCACCGCCGTTTTCACACCGATCCACTGATCCCGGAAAAGAAACTGATCGGTGATATAGCTTTCATAATCCTTTGCAAACGTTCCGCTGAAATAGGAATCCACAGAGAGCCCCGGCATCTGAGCCAGTGTCCTGTTTTCCCGATCCGAAAACTCCTTCTCAGGCGCCAGCAGGCTCGCCGCCGTAACTCCAAAGATCAGCAGATTAAAAATAACTATAAGCGTAATATTTTGTCTTCTATTCTTCATCATGCCTCCATAGTAATAGTAACCGTCATGCCCGATCACTTACCGTTTCACTGGTCTGATTTCCGGTAAAGCTTTCCAGGTGGATCACACTAGAACCTGAAATATAAAAACGGGTTGTAGGTCGCATCCACCAGATAAGCCACTGCGATCACGAAAATACCGACACAGAATGCACAGCGCAGAACCGTCTGTGCCACACCGCCCTCCTTCAGGCGGGAAAGTACTCTCAGTGCCCACGTTCCGGGCAGACGGGTACTTCCCAGTACCAGGATCACCAGCAGTACCGCATAGTTGTACAACAGATAAATCGTCTCGGAATTCAGGAAGCCTGCCCCGTATCCGCCAAACATTGCTCTTAACCAGGAGCCGCACAGAGACAGATCCTCACTTTTGAAAAGTACCCATCCGATCACGACAACAAAAAGGGTATACAGATTCTGCAGGCCGCCGGGCAGCTTTTTCATCCATTTTCCAATTACAAACTTTTCCAGGATCAGGAACGCACCGTAGTACACGCCCCACAATACATAATTCCAGTGTGCCCCATGCCAGATTCCTGTCAGCATCCATACCACAAGAATATTCCGTATCTGTTTTGCCATTCCTTCCCGGTTTCCGCCCAGCGGAATATACACATATTCCCGGAACCAGGAGCCTAAGGAAATATGCCAGCGTCTCCAGAATTCCGTGATGCTTTTTGATATGTAGGGATGGTCAAAGTTCTCCAGGAAATGAAATCCAAACATTTTTCCAAGGCCGATGGCCATATCCGAGTATCCTGAGAAATCGAAATAAATCTGGAAGGTGTAGGCAATCGCCCCCAGCCACGCAGTCGCTGCCGGCATGCTCTCCATGGGCATCGCCAGCACCGTGTCGCAGAGAACACCGATATTATTCGCCAGCAGTACCTTCTTTCCGACACCTGCCATAAACCGCTGGATACCATCTGCAAAATCATCCGCATTTTCGCGGTTTTCCTGCATCATCTGTTCTGCAATCGTCTTGTACTGTACGATCGGTCCGGCAATCAGCTGCGGGAACATCGAGACATAGGTTCCATAATTGATCCAGTTCTTCTGCACCTTCGTCGCTCCCCGGTACACATCGATCGTATAGGACATGGTCTGGAAGGTAAAGAAGGAAATTCCGATCGGAAGCGGAATATTCAGAAGCGGCAGCCTTGTACCAAACAGAGCGTTCACCGTTCCCAGAAGAAAATCCGCATACTTAAAGAAGGCCAGAATACTCAGATTGACTACCACAGAAAACAGCAGCGCTGCCCTGGCCTTTTTCATCTCTCCGCTTTCTTTAAACCGGTCGATCAGGCGGCCCACCGTATAATCCATCGTAATGGAAAAGAGCATCAGGAACACATATTTCGGCTCTCCCCATGCATAAAAAAACAGGCTGAAAACAAACAGTATCACATTTCGTATTTTTCTCGGAGCAATAAAATACAGGATCAGTACAACTGGTAAAAACCGGAACATGAATAACAAACTGCTAAAAACCATACTTACCTCACATCTGTCTTTCTAACTTTGATGATGCCAGCAATTCCGCAATCCTGCCGGCTTTAATTAATTTGATGTTGGGGTCAAAAGTATTTGACCCTTTGACCCTAGTGTACTGACACGTTCATATTTCAACTAATTGACTTGCCTGTTTTTCCATCGAGCTGCGTTGACTTCAATCGACGATGCCACCGCATCGCCTCATTCAGTCTCCTTGTCGATGAAAAAACATTCTGCGTCATTAGTTTGAAAATGAATGTGTCAGTACACTAGCATCATTAATTTTTTTTTACGATTTGAAAAAACTATTTACAATTACGGGGTTTATTATATAATAGAGTCGAGGAAAAAACAAACTAATTTTTATTAACTCTCCGGCTCCGGGGAGTTACAACGATTCATTAGGGGAGAACATATGGCACATCAGAAAAAGCGCAAACGGCAGCAACCTGGCCGTTTTCTTAATATGCTTATTTTAATCTTCATTGTATTGATTGTGTTTGAAGGGAATCTGCTGATCAATATCTTTCGAAAAGACAGCCTGAGATCACAGGTAAACTCACAGATCGATGAAATTCTCGCAGACAGTAAGAAAGAGGAAACAGAGCTTTCTGCTGAATCCGAGACACCGGCTGCCGTGACACCGGAAACGAATTCCGTGACACCGGCTGCTCCGGCCAACCCGGCAATCGCAGCCCTGCAGGCGACACCGGTAGATGATTCCTACTTCGCAGATGCGGTTTTCATCGGTGACTCTCGAATGGAAGGTTTTCGCAACCAGTCCGGCATAACGCAGGGTACATTCCTGACAGGTGTGGGTATGGATGTCATCAATATCTTTGAAAAACCGTACATCTATATGTACAATGAATACATCACCGTGTATCAGGCTCTGATCAATACCCACTATAAAAAGGTCTACGTAATGCTGGGAACAAATGACCTGGGAGAACCGGATTTTAATGACTTCAAGGAAAACTACCGGGTCTGCCTGGGCGAGATCAAAAAACTGGCACCGGATGCCATCATCTACGTGATCAGTGTTGCCTATGTCGAAGAAGCCAAGGTTGAAGATTCTACCTATGTAAATAACCGGAACATAGACGCAGTAAACGAAAAGATACTGGAGCTCTGTGAATCAGAAGGTTATTATTACGTCGATATCAACGAAGTCCTGTCAAACGGGAACCACTCCCTGACAGAAGGTGCAACCAGTGACGGCGTACATATGTATGACTCCTACTGCAAGATCTGGCTGGAGTATTTAAAGAACCACTACGTCCCGGAGAATGACATTCCCCGTCCTTCCGGAACAGAATCTTCCCCCGAATCGGAAACACAGTCGGAAACCTCCTCAGAAACAGCTCTGTGAAATGACGGCTGTACCCGGTATAGCGTCACAAAATCATGAGCTTTTAACCCTGGCATCAACATCATATAACAAAAACAAAAAGGAGATTGTATTATGAAGAAGTATTTATCTGTCACACTCGCAGCTCTTATGCTGATCCTGTCACTCACCGCCTGCGGCGGAAACACTCCAAAGGAAGTAAACGTAAGCGCAGCCGATCTGGCCGGTCAGCTGTCCGAAACGGTAAGCGACGGTACGCTTTCCTCTGAACCGGTGGTATCTGATATCCTCGCATCCACCTACTTTATCGACATGGAGCAGGTAGAGGACAGTGCTGCTTACATGAGCACAGGTGCTACCTCCTGTGAGGTTGCCGTTGTGAAATGCAAAGACAGCAGCTATACCTCCGAAGTCCAGGATCTTTTCAAATCCCGCGTAGAGAACCGTTCAGAACTGTTCGCAAGCTATGCACCGGAGGAAGTAAAGAAGCTGGATGCAGCCATTATCAAGGTATCCGGAAACTACGTGGTACTCTGCGTAACGGATGATACAGCAAAGGCAGAAAGCATCCTGAAAAAAGCAGGATTCTAAGAATCATCCATTCTATTCTGAAAGAAAAGAAAGCTCCGGCGCATTGCAGGAGTACGCCAGAGCATACTTAAAAAAAGAATCAGGCGGCAGGACATCAGATACCTGCCGCCTGATTCTTTTCCTATATCACAGTGCCCTCTGGGGATGTGTACTCAATTCCATCCAGACTCCTCTTCAGAATCCCGTTCATATAAGCGATCAGAATTCCATAATTAACAATTGGAATCCCCGCATCCGCGGCACATGCGATCCGGTAACGCATCTCCCTGGCATTCAGGGTACATCCTCCACAATGTACGATCATCTTGTATGGTGACAGGTCTTCAGGAAACTCCACACCGCTGGTAAATGAAAATTCCGGTTCCTTCCCAGTGTATTCCCGGATCCAGCGGGGCAGCTTTACCGTACCGATATCGTCACACTGCCGGTGATGGGTACAGCCTTCGGAAATCAGGATCTTATCTCCGTCCTCAAGCTTCTCCAGAGCTTTTACACCTTCCACAAAGGGCTCCAGTTCCCCTTTATATCTGGCAAACAGAATCGAAAAGGAAGTAAGCCTGATGTCTTCGGGCGTATCCTCTGCCACCTGCCGGAAGGCCTGGCTGTCCGTGATCACCAGCCTCGGTTTCTTTCCCAGACATGCCAGTGTATCTTTCAGTTCATTCTCCTTTACGACAATGGAAACGGCATTCGCCTCCAGAATATCCCGTATCGTCTGCTGCTGGGGCAGGATCAGCCTCCCCTTTGGCGCCGCTTTATCGATGGGCACAACAAGCACCACGAAATCGGACGGTTCAAGAAGATCCGAGACGATTCTTCTCCCCTGATTTTCATCCGGCACCTGTCGTGCGATCAGCTCCTTCAGTTCCCATATATGTTCGCCCGTCTTACTGCTGACTGCAATATAATTCTCACCTTCCGGAAGTGTGATTTCTGCCAGGTCCATTTTATTGAATACGACCACCCACGGGATCTGCTTCTTTCGGATCCGCTGAAGCAGTGTCTCATCCTCCTCTGTCATCCCTTCCGTGCCGTCCACCACCAGAACCGCTATATCTGTCTTGTTCAGGACCTGATAGCTCTTCTTTACCCTGAGGCTTCCAAGCTCTCCCTCATCATCAATTCCCGGCGTATCGATCATGACCACCGGCCCTAACGGAAGAAGCTCCATCGCCTTTGACACCGGATCGGTTGTCGTCCCCTTTACATCGGATACTATGGCCAGGCTCTGTCCCGTCAATGCATTGATCACACTCGATTTACCGGCATTTCTCTTTCCGAAAATACCGATATGCACCCTCTCCGCGGAAGGTGTACTGTTCATTCCCATCGCATCCTCTCCCTTCTTCAGCCCGGGTACTCAGAACCTGAAATCTCTCTGTCCGCGGGCGATCTCTTCCAGATGGCGCTTGGCAATCTCTCTCGTCTTCTCTCTCGGCACCTTTTCAATCTCTCTGGCGATCAGTTCTTCTCCGATCCGCTTCGTATCCTCCGAAGCATAGTCCTCCAGATATTCCTTCAGCGTCATCAGTGCATTCGGATGACAGCAGTTCTGGATCTGTCCGCTCTTGCACAGGCTCATAAAACGGTCTCCCGTACGGCCCTCCCGATAGCAGGCCGTACAGAAGCTCGGAATATATCCAAGGCGCATCAGCCAGTTAACGACCTCATCGAGCGAACGCGTATCACTGATATCAAACTGTGCGGAATTCTCCTCCTCAGGTTCTTCCTCCGCGTAGCCTCCCACGCTGGTTCTGGAGCCTCCGCTGATCTGGGAAACACCCAGATGCAGCACACGCTCTCTGCATTTCTGGCTCTCCCGTGTGGAGATGATCATGCCGGTATAGGGAACTGCGATCCGGATGCATGCCACGATCTTCGCAAAGGTATCATCATCGATGCCATTATCAAACATATCCGGATCGATATCATCCGCACGCCGGATACGCGGCACACTGATCGTATGCGGACCCACACCGTGCACTGCCTCCAGATGCTCCGCATGCATCAGCAGCCCGACAAATTCATAACGGTACAGCTCCAGACCAAAGAGTACACCGATACCCACATCATCAATACCACCCTCCATGGCTCTGTCCATGGCCTCTGTGTGATAGGCGTAATCATGCTTCGGTCCGGTGGGATGAAGCTTTTCGTAGCTCTCCTTATGATAGGTCTCCTGGAAAAGAATATAGGTTCCGATGCCTGCCTCCTTCAGCTTCCGGTAATTCTCCACAGTCGTCGCCGCAATATTCACATTCACGCGTCGGATCGCGCCATTTTTGTGCTTAATCCCATAGATCGTCTTGATACTTTCCAGCACATATTCGATCGGGTTATTCACCGGATCTTCTCCTGTCTCCAGTGCCAGACGCTTATGCCCCATATCCTGCAGTGCAATGACCTCTTTCCGGATCTCCTCCTGGGTCAGCTTCTTTCTGGCGATATGTTTGTTCTTTGCGTGGTACGGACAGTAAACACAGCCGTTCACACAATAATTCGAGAGATAAAGCGGCGCAAACATGACGATCCTGTTTCCGTAAAAGTCCTTTTTGATCTGCTCTGCCAGGGCATAGATCTCCTGGTTCTTTTCCTCAATATCGCAGTCCAGCAGCACAGCCGCCTCCCGGTAGGAAAGCCCTTTCCTCTCTCTCGCCTTCGCGAGGATCTGATCGATCAGCTCTGCATTGTGCCGGTTCTTCTCTGCATACTCCAGCGTGTCCAGAATCTCCTGGTGGTCAATAAACTCCTCTGCTTTCATTGATTTTGCCTGATACATACACATATCCTCCTGATTTAGAAATTGAGGTAACTGTTCAGAACCCGTTCGCAAAACCGCCTCTCCCGGGCTTTCTTTTTCTTCTGAACAGTTACTGATTGAGTTTTGAATAAATGGTTTTACTTGTGACTCCGGGAAGCATTCCCAGCTTTCCTGACAGGGCACTGATCCTGTCCTGCGGTGCATCCAGGATAACACAGATTACAGACACTCCCTTCTGACGGTACGGCACTCCCATACGGCCTACTACATCGTCTGCATACTGGTGGAGGATCCTGTTCAGCTCCTCTGATGCATCATTATTCTCGATAATAATAGAAATCACGGCAATTCTTGTCTCCATCGTCTGTCTCCTTTTTGTTTTTCGAATGGGCTATGAACAGTTACCCTTTTCGTTAAAATGGAAAAAGTGCGCCCAAAAGGGCGCACTTTACCTGTCATCTATAACCTGCACCCCTTTCCCCTCAGGACGTACCTTTGAGGTCTGGTAGTTCTTCTTCTGTTTCTTATCACACAAACAGTATACAGGAAATAGCCGGAAATTACAATACAGACTCCTGTGAATCACAACTTTTTTTAAGCCGGAATTGAAATTCTTCTTCCGGTAGAATATAATAAACAGGAATATTCTGATGCCAGGGTCAATGGGATCGCGAAGCACGGAAAAATCCGAAGGCATCATGGAATACATTTGCATAAAAAACACATACAGAGGTGAAAATCATGCCCGCAAAAATACCTATTGAAACAAGCGCACGACACATCCATATGTCAAGATCTGATTTTGAATATTTCTTCGGTAAAGGTGCCGAGCTCACTCCCGTCCGTGAACTGAGCCAGCCGGGACAATACCTGGCGGCCGAAAGGCTGAGCGTCCAGGGGCCAAAGGGCAGCTTTGAAAATGTGGCGATCCTCGGTCCCTTCCGCCCTGACACTCAGATCGAGGTGTCCGTAACGGATACCCGTCATCTGGGACTTCCCGCTGTCATCCGGCAGTCCGGCGATGTCGACGGCACACCCGGCTGCACTCTGCGCCATGTATCCGGACGCAGTCTGGAGATTCCCCGGGGACTGATGGTAGCAAAACGCCATATCCATATGACACCGGTAGATGCCCTTCAAATGAAGGTAAAGGACAAGGATGAAGTCTTTGTCATCATGGAGAGCTACGAACGTTCCCTCATCTATGCCGATGTGGTGGTACGCGTCCACCCGAATTTCCGGCTGGCGATGCATGTGGATACCGATGAGGCCAATGCCTTTGCCCATGATCATGCCTTCGGAACGATCCTGAAGCTGTTTGACGGAAGCACCTACAGCCTGCAGCAGTGGGCAAAGGAGCTGCAGGCAGGTATTTCCCGCTATTAACCGTCCTGCAGAAACGGTTCCGGGCGTTACTGATTTACGTACCAGCCCATACGAAGTGTGTATACGCTCCGGGAAGCAGCGTGAAATTATCATGATTCATCGGAAAACTGTCTCCCTTCCGCATCCATATGATAGTCTTCCCGGTAGATCAGCTGCGATACCGGAACCAGTTCATATCCCTTTCCCTTCAGACCCAGGATGATCTTCTCCAGTGCCCCGGCTGTATCCTTTGCCCCATTATGGCAGAGGATGACAGAGCCGTTTCCCAGATGCGGGTGCTCCAGAACCGTCCTGATCACGGATTCCACACCATAATTCTTCCAATCCAGACTATCCACATCCCACTGAATCGAATAGTATCCACATTCCTTTGCACAGGTGATCACATGATTGTCATAATCCCCATAGGGCGGACGAAACAGGAACATTTCATATCCCGTCAGCTCCTTCACTTTGTCATGGACACTCATCAGTTCCTGTCTGCACTGTGCATTCGTCAGCCGGCTCATGTTCTTGTGATTCTGGCTGTGGTTGCCCAGGTCGTGTCCATCGGCAAGAATGCGCTTCACATCTTCCGGGTATTTCTCTACCCATCCCCCTGTCATAAAAAAAGTCACCTTCACATCATGCTTTTTCAGAATGCTCAGTATTTCCTGCGTATCCTCATTTCCCCATGCCGCATCAAAGGTCAGTGCCACCTGTTTTTTCTCCGTATCCACACAGTAAATGGGCAGCTCACGGTTCCCTGCTCTGCTGCTTGCCGGTGTGGCTCCCCCTCCAAATCTCCAGACGCCCACTGCAAACAACAGCATACACAGCGTCAGGATTCCCAGTCCGCGGAAATTGTACTCATTCCTCTCTTCCATGCAAAACGCTCCCATATGATACTCACCTTACTATTAATATATGCCTGGAACTCCCTTCTATGTTGAAATCTGTAAAGAAGAAATCCCCACCTTGCTGTCTGATTTTATGAACAGGACAGCAAGGTGGGGTGAGAAATTATTCTATCACATATTTCTCAATCTTGCATGAATGCTTTTTACTATTCGTACTATAGTTGACTCCTACCAGCAGAAGTTCGCCTTCATAGCCAAACTTCTTTGTAAATTTTGCATAGTTCTTATCCTTAATCTGCGTTACTGCTTTTTCCGCACTCTTATTCCATTTTAATTCAATCAGCAATGCCGGCTTTTTCGATGTACGATTTGGCAGGAGCAGAATGTCGGAATATCCCTTGCCGCTTGCCAGTTCCTCAAACCTGAGATAATGATCTACGCAGCTTAGATATGCCATAACAACCACAGAGCGGAGAGCCTGTTCATTGTTATAGAATTTCGGCGCTGTGTTCGCTTCATGCGCCTCTTCTAAGATTTCAGAAACAGTATCACTGTCCATACGTAGTGTCGCATCCAGCAACTGTTCAGACCGCTCAATCACTTTTACCAGTTCTTTTCTGTTACCATTTTTAAGGGCACGAATAAATTCTTCACGTACTTCCTCGTTTGGAATGAAAACCTCCTTATTATCAATATCATACGCCAAATATCCCAAATGAACCAACAGCGTAAATACATCATCCTTACTTTCTAACGATGTCATATCGTTTTGAAAAGTTCCCGTATCAATCCGACACCGTTTTCCGCCCAGCATATCGACGACAGCATCTTTTAAACCATCATGATTTAAATCAATATAAATCTTTAATGATTCATAAGTTTCTGTCTGTGTCCAGTAATTGCTAAATCTTTTATTAAAAATTGCTTTGATAATTGAGTTGGGGCTATACACATGCTCTGTTCTGCCAAATCTATAACCATCATACCACTTACGTGCCTCATGAAAGTCAAGGTCATGTCTGCTGCACAAAGTACGGACTTCCTTTTCCGTAAAACCGACAAACTCAGCCAGAGGTCCCGGTTCAAGCATAGTAAATTCATAAAAATCTGTTAACGCAGATTGTGTTCCATACTTCTTGATTGGAAGTATGCCTGTCATATATGCACCAACGATAATCTGCGATGTCTGGTTACTTTTAAACAAGCTGCGCAGCAACTGAATATATGCCTGCTGAACACCGACATTATTCTTTGCCTCCCGAAACAGTGCATCCCATTCATCAATAATAATAATAAACTTCCTTCCAGTTTTGGCATTAACCTGTAAAAGAGCTTTAAATAAAGATTTCGTATTTTCCCGGATACAGTCTGGAAATGCCTCTCGCAATTCATCAATCACATCTGCCTGTATATCATTCACCGTTTCGCCTATGTCATCAGCAACGGAAATAAAGGATGTGATATCCAAAGATATTACATCATATTTATTCAAGTGTACTTCAAATCCAGACGCTTCATCTTTTGATATCTTAAGATTCTCAAATAATTCCCTGGCATCCGCTCCTCTGGAATAATAGGCAACCAACATCCTGGCAGCAAAGGATTTTCCAAAACGCCTGGGACGACTAAAGCAAGTCAGCTTCTTTGGCGTACCTAAGACCCGATTCATATATGAAATCAATTCAGACTTATCAACGTATAAACCATCATTTAATATTTCCGCAAATCCGTCTGCAGGCGGATTGAGATAAAAACCCATTCTATCACCATGCCCCTTTCCGAAGCTTATCTTCCAAAACGTATAAAATTGAACTGTCCTATCGTTGGAACACATAAATACTATTTTAAAATTTTAACACCCACTTTCCCAAATAGCAAGGCAAACGGCAGCATACTATGCATTAATTTATAATCTCCATGTTTCCAACCGCTCCCTTCATATCAAAACCTACTTTCCCTTTCTCATCTTCCATATTTTTACTGTCATAACTTATGATGTTGGGGTCAAAAGTATTTGACCCCATGGTGCCTTCTTTGTTTCTTGACTCATGGCTGGAAACCATGAAACATCACTGTTTCCCTCCTGCTTTATAATTGTAGACCGGTCTTAAAACCTGCATACTCCTGACAGTTTCAGAAATCACCTGCTGTATATCCTCCAATCTGCGGTATGCAAAAGGCGCTTCATCCAGTGTATCCTTATTGATACAGGAGCAGTGGATACCTTTCATTACCGCCTTGAAATCCGACACTGTATAGCTGGAGCAGGCATCTGCCCTTTTTACTATCCTCCCTGCTCCGTGCGGCGCAGAATCATTCCACTCTTCATTACCGAGTCCTTCCGCCAGGATCACGCCGTCACGCATATTGACCGGAATGATCACTTTTTCCCCGGCTCTGGCGGATACTGCACCTTTCCGTAAGATTCTGCCCGTTTCGGATTCCTCCACATAATTGTGGATGCTGGTGACTGTTTCCTCCACCTTCCACTTCATCCCCTTGCACAGTACATCCAGCATGGCTGCCCTGTTAATCTCTGCATATTCCTGTACAATCTGGAGATCGTGCAGGTAGTCCTCCATTAGTTCCCCTTCAAGGTATGTAAGTTCAAAAGGAACATCCTCACCTTTCTGTCTGAGTACTTTCTGCCCCCGGGCAAGATAATACTCTGTGACATCTTTTCCCAGATGTCTGCTGCCGGAATGGAGGATGACGTAAAGATTCCCTTCCCCGTCTTTATCCACTTCAATAAAGTGGTTACCTCCTCCAAGTGTCCCGAGGCTTGCTTCTGCTTTATTCGTCCGGATACTCCGGTAACAGCAAAGTTCCTCCAGATGGATCCTGTCCCTGTAATGGTGAGGTGTTTTCCGTATTCCGGAACCGGACGGAATGCCTTCCCGGATGACTGTATCCAGTTTCTGGTATTCGATTTTTTTCTGTTTGATCTTTGCAAACATCATCCCGCATCCAATATCAATCCCCACGAGATTTGGCAGGATCTTTTTCCCTACCGTCATGGTAAGTCCAATGGTCCCGACTTTTCCGGGATGGACATCCGGCATGACACGTATTTTGCAACCCTTGGAAACCTCGTTGTCGCAGATCATTTTAATCTGGGCGGCTGCATAATCATCTATGGCATTTTCTGAGTTTTCTGTCGTGAACACGACTGCTGATGAATAGATTCCCTCTATTATTCTCATCAAAGTATCCTTTCTTTTTCAGGTACTTTTCCATAAAAAGACATAGAAAAAGTACCTCTGCAGACAGAGATACTGATTGTCATACGGATATGGTTTTAGAACCGATACATCCTCTCAGTCCCGGCTATGGCAATCTGACCCCTGTTGTTTTTTATTGAGCGACTCCTTCTAACATTCCTCTGTGTCATGGTCTGCCTCCTTTCTGCCGGTTTCATTGTTTCTGTATCGTGTAACACCTGTTACATTGTTCAGTATAACCACATCCGATATTTCTGTCAACACTTTTAAAGAAACCAGTCTGAATCGCTCAGTCTGGTTTCTTTACATTTAAAACAGTTTACGAAAATAAACAAATGCAGCAGCGACAAACTAAGCCGAAAAATATTTATTTTCTCAAAAGCATTGAAATAATCGCCCATGGAATTAATACAAATCCAAGCAATGCACCCATAATTACTCTATGTAAAAAAATTCCATTTCCTGTTCCAATCAGTATTCTATTTCTATATATTGTCTGTCCCGTCGCCCAATAACCTAAAATTAAATATACAATAATAACCCAACTTGGCATACATTTCCCCCGTTCTTTTTTACGTTTTTTATTATGGGGCATAATCCCCATTGCTCCATTTTCCATCATAGACTACTGTTCCATCTTCATTGTACAGAATACCTTTCCCATGATAGTTACCATTCTTCCACTCTCCTTTATATTTAATTTGTTCTGATCTGATATAATATAAAGTACCTTCACCATTATACGAACCGTCTTTCATATTACCAGAGTAAAGTAAATTACCCGCAAGATATTGTTTTACTTTTCCATTGATATAGTTATTTTCATATTCGCCAACAGTGATTTGTAATTCCCTGTCAATCTCGTAACCAACACTTTCCTTGATTCCGCTTATATCAGTATATTCCGGTACTTCTCGAATTGCATATTCTATCTTTACTCCTTCTCCACATCGTTTTCCTTTCTTAAATTCTCCCATATACTCTATAGGATTACAGGAATTAAGAATGTTTTGCTGCAGGTCATCATATATAGACACATAATCGTATCCTATATTTCTTACATAAATGTTGTAACCAGGATCATTGCTGTCTAAAACAGGAGATGCAAACTCCCATCCATAACCACTATAATATCCATCTTTAAACTCACCCACATAAGACAAAACAAAATAAATGTCTTCTTCACTTACATAACTTTGATACTCGCCTATATCCAAATGTGTAATACCATTTTCCTCATATTGATTAACGGATACCAATCGGAGAATTTTTCCTACACCGACAGGTTTGTTGTCTTTTATTTCCCCAATATAAACCCATTCCGTATCTTCTACTGTTGCTACAAACTTATCTCCATCTTTCTTCAAACATACAGACGCAGAATTATCAGTTAATGCTTTATCAATCTCCGCCTTTTTGGAAACCTTGGGCACTTGAATATCATTCGCATCCACGTATGCTGTTAAATAGTCCATAGAATATATCGGTAGTTCATCTATGTTTAAATTTTCAGTTGCATAAAATGACTCTTCATCCTGCTGTAATTCATTGTTGGCATCCACTATTTCCTCTGTTTCGTTATTTATAATGGGCAATTCTTCTGAACTTCTGTTCAATTCCGTCTCAGCCACCCTGACTTCACTGTTTGTCACAGTATCCTCATCAGATGTTACCGCTGCCATCAGAATTAAAATTGCAATAACTATCCCAATTATGGAAGTTATTAAACCTACGATTGACCTCTTCTTTCGCCCAACATGTCCAGACAGAGCACGAATTGAAAGAACCAGGCCAATGGTACACGGAATAATGCCAATCACAATAAAGCTTAAAATAATCCCCACAATCCCCAAAATCATTGAAATCGTCGGCAATTTGCTGTTTTTCTCATTTCTCATTTGAGGCTTATCTGAATAAAAATTAGATTCTTGCCCTCTTACTGTCTTTCTGGGAGCATTTTTATTCTTTAACGCTGCATTGCAATATGGGCATACTACCCAATCATCTTCTACTTCTTTTCCACAATTACCACAAAACATCTTTCGTTCCTCCATTTTATAATTATAATAATTCTATCAAAATCTCTTCCTTGTTGCATTTACTGGCAGTGGAATTCTATGTTACTGTTCACTCCGTGACCAGTAACACGCTTCGCGATGCACAGATATGATGCATTCTGCATCATATCGCGCTGCTACTCTCGGGTTTTCTGTGACTTTCGCTACGCTACACTCACAGAAAACACCTCGAACTGGCTAACGTGTAAACAGTAACATTTCTATCACATTGCCTGTACTCTCTTAAAAATCTGATTGCAGAAAATTTATCTCCCTGTTATACTGAAAACAGCTGGAAATGGAGATGAGAAAATGACAATAAGCACAGATGATATCGACAAACTCTTTTCAAATGGTACACCGCCATCTGAATCTGAAATTAAGTTTAATCAAAATGCGGAACAAGACAGGTATAAAATCTGGCAGGATATCAAGTCTTCCGGATACAGTCTCAATCAATTTGCAGATGAGTGCTATCTTCACCACTCACATTTATATGATTTTCTAAATGGGAAAAAACAACTGAGCAGAGACCGTTTGCTGGTAGTATTTCTGAATCTTCATTATGAATACAGTCAAATATGCCAAATGCTCAGGCGATTTCACCAGCCACAGCTGTATCCAAGAGACAAAAGGGATTATTATATTATGCTCTGCATACAGAAAGATCTGACCGTTGATGAAATCAATCAGGAACTGGAAAGGAATGGTTTTACTACTTTATGTCTGGAGAAATCAAACAGAAATTAGACCGCTATTTTCTTCCAAGAGAACAGCTTGCTGAAAACCAAAAGGCTGATGGTAAATTCTACCGTACTTATCGAGCCTGGTTAAAAGAAGAATTCTGGCCTGACGGACAGCCTTCTTATGTTATCATAAAAGAAATACCTGAATCAATGTTCACGATCTATGATAAGCTTTCCCACGTTTGCCACCCTAATCTTGAGGCAGTTTATGGCGTTTTATCTGATAATGAACGATGCTATACGATTAATGAGTATGTGACACCGCCAATCTGTATGCCCCGGCTCCAGAGTCCTCATAATTGCTGCCAGTCCTTGTCCCTTGAATCTTTTCTGCATGACTTTCATGGCAGTTTCAACAACAGTGTGCTTTCCTTCGATGATAGAACCCATCTGGCTTTTGTCATCCTCCTGCAGCTCTGCGAGGCCTTGGAAGTAATCCATGCAAAAGGGATGATTCACGGAGATATCCACCCCGGAAATATCCTTTTGACCGATGCACCGGACTGGTATAAACTGGTACAGACTGTGGATGCCGATTTTTGCGTCAAGCTGATCGATTTTGACAATACACAAATTCCCAAAGAATCGGATCACACGGTCACACACCTGATGGGAACAAAACCATTTTCAGCTCCGGAAATTCTGGACTTTTCACATCCATTAGACAGGGCTGATATCTACTCTCTGGGCTGTATCCTGTACTATACCATATATGGAAAATCCCCCAAAGAGCGTACACCTGAAAAGATATCAGACAAATGGCTAAACAGGATTTTCCGCCGATGCACTGCCAGCTATGAGGCAAGATACCATAATATTGCTGCGTTAAAAAAGGATCTTTTACGTGCGCTCAGGATACCATCCAATCCAGTAAGCAGGCTTGTCCATAAACTTCCCGGTTTCAGAAGCCATTCTCTATGGAAAATGGGAGTTGCACTCTATATGTACATTGCTCTGGCACTTACTGCAGGATATACATTGATTTCCATTTTGCAGACAGGGTTCACTCTGCAGAACTGGCAGAAAGATAACCTTTTGACCACATTATTTTTGATTCTGGAGATTCTGCTGGTGTTTGATATGTTTCATCTCGAAGAGCGCTCAAAGTATTATACATACCTGAAACACGCCCATCCTTCTATCAAATATCTTGTAAGAATTACAGCAGCATTACTTGTTTTCTTCGTATATATACTTCTTTTATCCGGGGGAATTTAGAATGAATGAATCACTTGAACAGATGATTGCCAGATTGCAGGAACATCAGCGGCTTCAATCCCTGTCGCTGACGAAGGATTCCGATGGAGAGAAAAACCTTTTAGCCTTTCTCAATGCTTCCGACCGGACGGGATATCTGCATGATACGCTTTTACCTTTTGTGCAGAATCGTTTTCTGCACAGAAAAATTCAAAATTTTACTTTCATAATAGCAAAAATTGTATTTTATATTTTTATAGTTCTTTTGCTAACAGGAATTATTATTGCTGCATAAAAAAATATTCTAATCTTGGTTTAAATGCCAAAAATCTCCCATTCACGCCATGCCTGCATGGCAGTGGATGAGAGATTTTATGAGAAGCCTCTGTTCAGCGGAAGTAGCTGAATATCATACCATTATCCATGACATACCATATTTCCAATAGCTTCCTCAACAGCTGCGTTTAAGCTTTTGCCATGCTCTATAGCATAAACAGCAATACTTCTGTGTAATTCCGGACTGATTCTAACATTAAAAGTTCCTTTGTATGGATGCTCTGGATCAACACCTCTTACCTTGCAGTCTTCCAGATATTCATCAATTACATTCTGGAAATCCTCTTCTAACTCCTTTACAGAATCACCCTCATATGACAAAAGAGACTTTATTCCAATGACCTTGCCGAATAAGCAGCTATCTTCTTTGGAATACTCCACCGTTCCATTATAACCTTTGTAAGATAACAGATTACCCATAACAAACCGTCCTTTCTTAATTTCTCAATCACCTGATCTAACACATATCTTTTTATATCCCGTCAGGATGCGGCTTATGTAAAATCTTTTGGCTTTTTCAATAAGCGTTCTATCAATTTATCCTTTTTACTCATGTGCATTTCTCCTTTACCATAGTATAACACTATTGATTAGAGCATGCAACTAATTTTAGTTGCATTTAGAATTAGTGTATATTATCTTTATCAAAGAAACAAAGCACCTTGATAATTTCATAGACTTTACACTCTGGATATGGTACAATCGCCTTACAGGGAGGATGATAAGATGGCATTAAGCAAAGAGGATTTACAGGAGATTAAAAACTTGTTAGAACCTATACAGAACGATATTAAGGACATTCAGCTGACGCTTGAAAATGAAACGAACCGGAACATTAAATTAATTGCTGAAGGTCACCTTGATTTATCAAATGTGTCGTAAAACCCCTAGCTTTAGCTATGGGGATATAAGACACGTC